>FWPV01000210.1_pt1 | contig 48809 bp, 36 predicted proteins | sample 2228371 | NCBI WGS metagenome assembly FWPV01 (sample SAMEA103939776, study PRJEB20133) | metagenome | reverse complement strand
ATTTTGGTAAAAGCGTTAAAGATCTTACTCTTGCTGAAGCCGCTCTTCTTGCAGGTTTGCCTGCGGCGCCGACTGTCTATTCTCCATACGGAGCTCATCCTGAATATGCCAAAATGAGACAGGAAGCCGTCTTAACACGGATGGTTGAAGACGGCTATATCACCAAAGAGGAAAAACAAAAAGCGCTCGCTTCCGAACTTCAGTTCAAACCGCCAAAAACAGATATCAAAGCACCGCATTTCGTCATGTATGTGAAGGAAAAACTGGTTGAAAAATACGGTGAAAAAGCAGTTTCTCATGGAGGGCTCAAAGTAACAACTACTCTTGATTTGCCGTTATCGGAAAAAGCACAAGAAATAGTTAAAACAGAAGTCGAGAAACTCAAAAATCTTAAAGTCGGAAACGGCGCAGCACTTGTCACCAGGCCGCCAACCGGCGAGATCCTGGTAATGATTGGTTCAAAAGATTATTTCGCCACTGACTCCGGCAATTTCAACGTCACCACCTCAATCCGTCAACCAGGCTCCGCCATCAAACCAATCAATTACGCAATAGGTATTGAAACAAAAAAAGTTAACGCTGCAACTACTTTTCTTGATACTCCTACTTGCTTTCATGTCACCGGACAAAAACCCTATTGCCCGGTAAACTACGACGGAAAATTTCATGGGCCGACACAGCTTCGTTTTGCCCTCGGAAACTCCTTTAACATTCCGGCAGTCAAAATGATGGCTTTAAATGGAGTTGAGGCAATGATTGCTACCTCATCTGCTATGGGCATTACCACTTTTAAGGATCCAAAAAATTACGGCTTGTCGCTAACGCTTGGCGGAGGCGAGGTTATGATGACGGATATGGCAACAGCTTTCGGTGTCTTTGCTAATGGGGGTATCAGGAAAGATCTTATCAGTATTCTTAAGGTGGAAGATACAAAAGGCAAAATTCTTGAAGAATATAAAGATCCGAATTTTGTTAAAAATATTAGTGAACCTCTAAATTATCCCTCATCAATCTTAATACCGGGACCAAGAATCCTCTCGAGTGAAACCACCTTCATTATCTCCCATATCCTCTTGGATAATAATGCTAGAGCGCAAATGTTCGGTGAATCATCCTATCTAGTTATCCCTAAACACGCAGTCTCTGTCAAAACTGGAACAACTGATGACAAAAGGGATAACTGGACAATCGGCTACACACCCAACTTCCTAACAGTCGTCTGGGTGGGTAACAACGACAACAGCCCTATGCATCCTACCCTTACTTCAGGCACTACAGGTGCCGCACCCATCTGGAATAAAATTATGACAGAAGCACTCAAAAACCAACCGGATCTTTGGCCTAAACAACCGCCTGGAATTGTTGGTGCCCAAATCTGCTCGCTTTCAGGAAAAGCTCCCCCTAACCCTGATCCTAATGCGGGAGATCGAGGCTGTGCCACCCGCTATGAGTATTTCATAAAAGATACCGTTCCCAAGGATCCGGAAAATCTTAAACAGAATGTAGTCGTTGATAAAAACACGCAGAAACTTGCCCCTCCTGAACAAAAAGATAACACTGAAATAAAAGAGCATCAGATTGTTTCAGATATGTTTGGCAACTACTGCATAGACTGTCCTCACGACGGGAATGAGCCAATTGTTAATATAAAACTTTAAGTTTTTTTCTTTTTTCCTCTTTACTCATCCTATAATGTATGTTATATTTCAAAACCCATGGGAAAGTTTCTCAACTTTATCATTACAGTTATTCTTGCTCCTCTTTTTTTGCTTAAATGGACTGGTGATTTTTTTATCTTTATAATAAATTCCTATAAGCTTATTCCGCGTTTTTTTAAAAAAATCAAAAACCTAAAACCAACTTTTAGCAGAAAAACAATAGCTAAAAAACCAAGAGGAAGACCGCCAAAGGAAAAGATTATCTACCGCAAATACCCGGAATTTATCGAAAGAATAAAAAGATTCTTCTATCGAATCAAATTCAAACTCTTTATCTTAAAACAAAAAATTCTTTCTACTCCAAAAAGAATTTATTATTATCTTTACTTAAATCTCGTCTTCATAAAAATAAAATATTTCCTACTCGGCGCTTTAATTGCCACCTTTATTTTTAGCTTTCATCAAATCAACAATTTTATTGAAAGATTACCAAATCCAAATAATCTTACCCAAAAAGATCCACCAACGACTAGTAAGATTTACGATCGAAACGGCAATCTGCTTTATGAAATTTACGCAGAACAAAACCGCACGCCAATAAAACTTACTGAAATTCCAAAATATGTAAAGGATGCTACCATCGCTATTGAAGACAGCGAATTTTACCTGCATAAAGGCTACTCACCTAGAGGAATAATCCGCGCCCTTATCCATAATTTCACCAAAGAAGATACCCTTGAAGGCGGCTCTACCATCACGCAACAGTTGATAAGAAGTGCAATGCTTAATCCGGAAAAAACGATCAAGCGAAAACTTGAGGAAATTTTCCTAGCCGCCTGGGCAGAGAAAATCTACAGTAAAGACCAGATACTTGAGATGTATTTTAATCAAGTACCGTATGGAGGGACTGCCTGGGGAATCGAGGCGGCTTCCCAGACCTATTTTGGTAAAAGCGTTAAAGATCTTACTCTTGCTGAAGCCGCTCTTCTTGCAGGTTTGCCTGCGGCGCCGACTTATTATTCACCTCATGGTATTAATCCAACGCTTGCCAAAAAACGTCAGGAAGATGTCCTAAACCGCATGGAATCTCTTGGTTTTATCACAAAAGATGAAGCGACACAGGCGAAAAATGAAACTCTTAACTTCAAAGAGCCAAGAATTGCTATTAAAGCACCACACTTTGTCATGTATGTAAAAAACCTTCTCGAGCAATATTATGGTCCAAAAATTGTCGCTACAGGCGGACTTAGAGTTATCACCACCCTTGACCCGACAATCCAGGAAATTGCTCAAAACGCCGTTAGTTCAGAGGTAGCAAAATTAAGAAGTCTCTCCGTGGGAAACGGTGCGGCATTAGTGACTAATCCTAAAACTGGCGAAATTCTGGCAATGGTTGGTTCGGTTGATTATTTTGACACTGCCCATCAAGGCAATGTCAATGTCACGTTATCTCTTCGGCAACCCGGCTCATCAATAAAAGTAGTAAATTATGCTGCTGCTTTAAAAAATGGCTTTACAGCTGCTTCGTTTATAAACGATGCTCCGGTAGTTTACAAAGTTGCCGGCCAACCGCCATACATCCCCGTCAATTACGACGGTAAATACCACGGCATCGTCACTTTACGAAGTGCTTTAGCAAATTCCTATAACATTCCGGCTGTTAAGGTGCTTGAACGAATCGGAGTAAAAACAATGATTGAACAGGGCAGACTTATGGGAATAACCAGTTGGCAGGATGAAAAAAGATACGGCCTATCTTTAACCCTTGGTGGAGGGGAAGTAACAATGATGGAGATGGCAAAAGTTTACGGCACTCTGGCAAATAATGGAATAAGTCGAGAAATTACTCCTTTTATCAAAATCACCAATCAGCGCGGAGAAAATCTAACTCCTCCTATCGCGCAAAGATCAATTCAGGCCACTTCTGCGGAAATTGCTTTCATTATAAGCAACATCCTCTCTGATAACATCGCTAGAACTCCAGCTTTCGGTCCTAATTCTGCACTGGTTATTCCTGGAAAAACCGTAGCGGTTAAAACCGGTACCAGTGACAACAAAAGGGACAATTGGACGATTGGTTACACCCCTGACTTTCTTGTTGCTACCTGGGTGGGAAATAACGACAACACACCTATGGATCCAAGACTCACTTCAGGTATAACCGGTGCCGCACCCATCTGGCATGAGATATTTACTAAAATACTTGCCGATAAGCCTGATAAACCATTTTTCCCACCGGAAAATATCGTCATGATGCCTTGTTACGGCAGACTGGAGTATTTTATCCGCGGTACAGAACCAACAGGCGGCTGCCCGACGATCAAACCTCTACCCTCTGTATCTATTACTCCTATCACTTCTCCGCTTCGTTAGATATCTTTTTTTATCGCTTATTACCCAGTTACTTTTTTATTGTACTTCTCTCTGTTTTTGAAATCTAAATTATCTTATGTATGTCTGTCTGCCACTTTGGAAGCACCATAGGAGTAAGGTTTGGTTTTTACAGGAAAACCGGATCCCCTGATCATCCCAACCAGCTCTGAAATCATTTCCCGCGTTTCTCCCTGATTGCCAACGTCTATATGGATCTCCACATCATACTTAGTGATACCATCGTTTTTGAAAGTGGAAAGCACGTCTTCTGCACATTGAAGGGAAAAAACTGCTTCTTGATAGATACGATTACGCAAAACCATGCTTTTTTTCTCACAAACTCTTTTCCAAAAATAAATTCCCCCGTAACCAATTCTATGAACGACAATGGCGGTTACAAAATCAACCCCACTCCCGTTTTTTGGCTGGGAATCAGTTCCAATCACCATCCGATATTTACACTCGGAGGCCTCCTCCATAAACTCTAACACTTTGACTCTAACGTCAGAAAGCGTCAGAGGACCAAAAGTCGGGCTGTAAAACATAAGTTTATCCTTTTATATTTCCAATCGGCTTAAAAGAAGCGATAGGAGTGGAAATTCCTACGTTTTGTACTGATTTTACCACATCGGCGATATTTTTATAAGCGATAGAGGCCTCCTCAGCTAATCCAGAGTATGAAACTGATTTGACAAAAATACCCTCTCTTTCCATCTTTTTCTCCAAATCTCTTCCGGAAACTGTTTTTTTTGCTTGGTGCCGAGACATAGTTCGACCACTTCCGTGCGCTGTTGAACCAAAGGTTAATTCCAAAGATTTATCTGTCCCCAAAAGTAGATACGATCCTGTCTCCATCGAACCCCCGATAATCACAGGCTGGTCAGGAAAAGAACGGGTCGCACCTTTCCTATGAACCAACAATTTCTTATTACTTAACTTTTGATTCTTAATTCTTGACTCTAATTTTGCTATATTATGCGAAACATCGTAAACAAGCCTCATCCCAAGATTAGTAGCTTTCTTTCCAAATACCTTTTCGAAAACAGATCTCACTTGAAAAGTCATTACTTGTCTATTGGCAAAAGCAAAATTAGCTGCCGCGCTCATAGCTTGATAATACTCTTGCCCATCAGAAGAACTAAAAGGAACACAGGAAAGTTGCGCGTCAGCAATCCTTATTTTGTATTTATCCATCTTCTTTCCAAAACTACGGATGTAGTCTGTAGCCACCTGATGACCTAAGCCACGACTACCAGAGTGAAGCATTATGGCGATTTGATCTTTTGCGATAATCCCCCATTTCCGGGCCTTTTCGCTGTTGAATATTTCTGCTACTTTCTGAATTTCTAAATAATGATTACCGCTACCTAAAGTGGCTAATTGATGTTTACCCCTTTCTTTGGCTGTTTGTGAAACCATATCGGGGTTAGCACCTTCGATTCTTCCCTTTTCCTCTATTTGTTCTAAATCTTCATCCCAACCATAACCTTTTTCTATCATCCATTTGGCACCATTTTTTAAAATATCGTCTAGCTCACGATAGGTTATCGAAAGCAAACCTCCTCTACCTACTCCCGGAGGAATATAGTTAAATAATAAATTAACTAGCTGAGCAATTTTTGGCTTAACGTCGGAAACCATTAAATTAGTAATAATTAATCTCATACCGCAGGAAATGTCATAACCAACGCTTCCTGGAGAAATAATTCCTTCTTGGTCTGGATCTCCGGCAAAAACGCAACCTATAGGAGCACCATAACCAGAGTGGGCATCAGGCAAAATCACAACATAATCAATCAACCCAGGCAGTGAAGCTACGTTGGCTGCTTGTTCAAAAACTATCTCTTCCAGTTTTTTTACTAAATCCTCGGAAGCAATGATTCTTGCCGGAACCTTCATGCCATTTTTGTAGGTCACTGGTAATTCCCAAATGTAATCGGAGATTTTTATAAGACTATTCATCATATATCTAAAACCACCGTGCCTCGATAATAATTTTTAATTTTTTTAATCTCTAAAAGATGTCTAGTTGCGGCTTTAACATCGGTTTTTAATTTATGTTTAACCGGGTCAATTTTTTCTCCCCATAAATTAGCCTCTAGCTGATAGCCTCTAGCCTCTAATTTATTAATGCGCACCTCAAATCTAGAAAAAATCATTTGTCGAGAATCTTTTAGAAAGACCAATTTATTTAAAAAATCCAAAAGTAAATCCTCCAGTTTTGAATTTTGAATTTTGAATTTTGAATTTTGCAATGGTTTAACCGTCGCTATCTCTGCCATCGTCTGTTCAACCGCCTCTCCCGCGTTGGCAAACAATTCCTCAAGAGTCTTCCCATAAACTTCATAAGCCACATCAGCAGTAGCGATACCCTCAAGAACTTTATATTTCATCTCAAAAAGGATTTTAACATAAAAAGAACCTCAAGTTGCTCTGCTTTTTTTAACAATAGTTTTATTTTTTTCATCTTCAAGGAATCTTCTACTAGCGGAACCACCATCCGAGGCTGTCTTACCGCTGACATCTTAACACTGCTTGACAAAACACCTCTAAAAGTATATTATAGGCCGAATTTACAAAATATGTCGGCTAGTAAACTAATTCTTATCTTCTTAGGTTTTATCTTTGTGGCTATCGTGCTTTTATCAAGTAACAAAATAGCCACCAGCCTACGTACAAGACTGGGAAGATTTCTTCCCAGTACAAGCATGACAACAGCCAAAATCTCTCCTACACCTTCTTCCCCGACTTTTACGCCTACACCCACGTCGATAAAGAAGCCTACCTCTTCTGCAAATATCACTGACACCACCGGAAAAGTAGCATATGGCAACACTGGAGAAATTCCTGCTACTGGACCTACTGAAGTAATGTGGCTAATTTTAGGAGGAAGTGCTTTTGCCGGAGCAGCTCTCACTCACTTTTCCAAAAACAAGCGCCGAAATTTACCTTGAGGATTCCTTCATCTGAGTATCAAGTTGTTTTAGAGTATCTGCAATAGGAGAAAGATCGGTCTCATTGATGTCTTTTGCTATATCTGCAATTTCATCTGACGTACTCAATGTCTGAAGTTTATTAACAACAACATCAGGAGTGGGTGTTGGTGATTCAACCGAAGGAACGGTCACAACCGGTGAAGGCAAAATTGCCACCGTTGGTGTAGGTTCGGAAACCATCGGTAAGTTTTGAGGTTTTAATATGGTTATTATAAGAAAATACGTGACCACCAAAAAGGCAATAAGGGTCACGGTAAAAACTACATAAAACCAGCGGGGTATACCTCCCCCACCACCTGAAATTGCCACATTGGGAGAATAAGATTCTGGCGCAGAATAAACTTGCTCACCCCCAACATATGATGTAGCCGCTGCTTCCTGAACGTTCCCAGAATTATAAAACTGCTCATCTGGTATTCCAGTCTGTTGGTTTGCCGCTGGTATTTCTCCTTCTCCCGATGTTCCCGGATAAGGCTGATTAGTCATATTAGGATCGTTTGTATTGCCTGTATCTGCCATATTATTGTTTTATTGTTGGAGAAACCACCTTAACCGTCACTTTAGGTGTAACAGATTCGCTTGCCGAAACACCCCCAAGATTCTCCATTGTTGTCAATACCGTTTTCTCCGTAGTAAGCACTTGTTTAAGCAAAGTGTCTATCGTGACAACTTGTTTCCGAAATGCCTGATAATTAGTATTATCCGGTTCAATCAAAAACGCTCTATAAAGCTCCTGTGTCTTACTGCTTTCTTTCTTAAGTTTGTCAATTTGAGTCTCTAAAGAGGTATATTGACTGTTAAGCTGTCTGGCTTTTACGTCTGTCTTCCCACGCGCAAAAGTCGCGTATATTTTATCTGCTCTGGTAGTAATCCGGTTAAAAATAAGTTCAAGTCTAGATGAGGCTACGGATAATCTATTATAAAGCACGTTAGCAGTAGCAACTGTTTGAAAATTAGCTGAAGGTGTAGAAATTGAAACAGGTTGCTCAATTTTTGAGGTGGGTTCCGGCGTTACAGTGATTGCGGCGGCAAGAACCGACGGAGAAAGAAACACTCCTAAGATTGCTAAAATTATTATCAGAAGTAACCTCTTTGGGCAGAGCATAAATAATATAGTAGTATTAAACCCTAAAATCAGCCACAAGTCAACAGGAATTTATAATCTCTCTTGTATATTTCCATCCTCAAACTATATAATTTATTGCTGTATGGAGATAAAAATAAAAAAGAACTTTCTTTTCCTAAAATTCCTAAAATTCCCGCATTTTATCCGCAAAATTCCCGCAAGAGGTGAAAAGCTTTGGAGCAATTTATTATGGTATCTTATCCTTATTATTATTCTAATCAATCTTTTTTATCCTCTCTTTTATCCCACCGACCCTCTTAAGGATATTAAACAGGGAATTATGAAAAATCCTTGGGATGCAAGTCTCCATGAAAAACTTGGCAATTATTATCTTATGCTAAGCGGAAAAGCCGCAACCAAAGAATATCTTCTTGCTGAAGAACTTTATCAGAAAAACAACAAGGTGCTTGGCACCTCTACTTCTCCCCTTACGCGTTTTAACGAAATTACCAATACTAGAGAAAAAATAGAAAAAGAAAGGGAATATTGGCTAAACATCGCAAACGTTTTTCCAGACTATCTTTTTGCCAGAGCAAAAATAGCAGCGCTTTCCTATCAGCTTGGAGATCGGGATCAAGTAAAAACAAATCTGGATATTCTTCTTTCCGAATCGCCGGCTGATCCTCTTTTTACTAAACTTTCAGAAGAATTAAGATGAAGCCTCAGGAGGAGCTTCGGAAGGTTCCTTTGGTTTTCCGGAGGTTTCTGCTTTTGTCGCTTCAGCAGGCGAAGCGGCAGTTGCTTCGGCGGCGGTGGAAGCGGCTTCTTTTTCTGCTTCTTCCTTAACCATTTGTTCAGCCTCTTTGGAGATAAGAGGTGCTACCTTTACCACATCAAGTTCACTATCAGTAATGATTTTTATCTTGTCGGAAACCTTAAGCTGCCCCACTTTAATTGATTGATCAACTTCAGAAAGAGAGGAAATGTCAACTTCTATTTTTTCCGGAAGATCCGCTGGAAGAGCTTCAATTTCTATTTCTGAAATCAGGGAAAGAAGCGTACCTATCTTATCTCTGACCGCTGGTGATTCTCCTACAGTTACCAAAGGTACCTTGGCTGTTACCTTCTCTTTCAAATCCACTTCAAGGAAATCTACGTGAAGAATCTTACGACTTAACGGATCTCTCTGAACTGCATGAATCAAAACGGGGTGGTCTTTTCCCTCAAGCGAAAGATTGACTATTGAGGTTGCGCCCGCCTCTTTATAAATTTTGTCAAAATCTGCATCCTTTACTGAAACAGCAGTGGATTTTATCTTTTTGCCGTAAACATTGCCTGGAATTATGCCCTTTTTCCGAAGTTGTTTGACTTTTCTTCCAACAATTTTTCTTTTTTCACAAAGTAAAGTAAGTTTGTCCATAAGTATGTTTTGCTATTATAACGCTCCCTTTTGTAAATTGCAACCTTTTCTTTTGTTATAATTTTATTAAAGAAAAAAATGGACCGCAAGAAGAAACTCACTATCCTTATTGTGTTTTTTAACACTCTTACTTTATGTTTCGCAACGCTGATTTTCACTCTTCCCAAGACTAAGACAGAAACTCCCTTTTTAAGTCCGATACCAGTAGGTTATGAGGTAAAAGGAAACACCAATATACTTGGCGCTACCGTCTATGCGGCCGCTTCTTTTTCTGAAATAACTCAACCAGCAAAACCGGTAAACATTCTTTTCTTTGGCCTAGATGGTAGAAAGGGCGATAAAACTCAAAGATGCGACGCTATTCATATGATAAATATTGATTTGACAAACAGAAAAATTCAGATACATTCCGTACCTAGGGGAACAATCGTTGAAATTCCCAACACTCCTAAACAGCTTTCCTATCTTGCTAACTCATGTAGCCTCATGGGTATAGATTTTGCTAAGGCAAAAATTGAAAAGATCACCGGGCTTACCGCTGACTATGTGGTAAAAATAGGTTTTTCGCAGGCGCTTGGAATATTCCGAACGGTCGGTTTGCCCACCACTCCCACCTTACAGTTTTTAAGAAATAGACGTTACGGAATTGGCGACAACCAAAGAAGTTATAACCAAGCAAATTTCTTAAAAAGCATGGGGATTGCCCATCTGGAAGAGTATTACAAACTTCCAAAACCAATCAAATATCTCATTTATAAAATGGCGGATACCAGCATAGATTTTGAAACAGCAGACAATCTCGTCTCTAAGATAATCGAAACAGGAATACTTAATGATCCTGACAACATAGAGATAAAAATCCACCTCCCGCGAAAAATGAAAATCAAAGAAATTACCTATACTCCAGATGGACAAACAAAACAAAACGATAAGGATTTTGAAGCCTATCAACGCGGACTTGAACTCTATCTTGAAAACCTAATAAATAAAGGAGACAATTTCTTGTCAACCGGCCGGCTAACCAATCTTTACCAACTTGTGAAAATTCCGTTTGCCCAAAAACTCTGGCTTCAGATTGAGGATGAAGAAAAAAGAAATCAGTATAACTATGAGCTTCTTCGGCTTTTTACCCTTTCTACACCGGATAAAGAACAGGTAAATTCTCTAATTTTGGATTTCATCACTCAAATGGAAACAGAGGACCAACCGGTATTTATAGAAAAAGGAGAAAAACTGCTTAATATTACCTCCGCAACCTAAAGGGGAATTTGCTAACGTAAAATATTTATCCCAAATATCCGATCAAACGCGGTATCAGTCGTATAGTAAATTTCTCCTTCATGAGAACTTGCTGATTTGAAATTTGCCGGTACCAACCGCCAAGTTTTAGGATAAAGCATGGATAAAACCAAAGGCGCAGTCTTATCTCCTCCTTGCTTTTGGAAAAAAAGCTGGTAAGAAGAAATATCGGCGGTCAAAAGACGAGGCAAATTATAAATAACCTTCACCGTCCCCTTTCCGCCCGGAGTAATCCGTATCAAAAATCCAAAAACTGTCTTATCACCGCCGTACTCTTCAACTGTCAAATCATCTTTGGCAACCGGCACGTTGTTTAAGGTTAAACTTTTAAGAACGCTTCCTCTTGGTACAAAAACACGAAGATAATTTACATAAGTAGCGTCAGGATAAACCTCATTTGTTGCGGAATTCTCATAAGAAACAGTCACCACAGAGGTAATTTCTCCTCCCTCTGCAATTTTCTTCTCAACGGCTATTGATTTATTGATAAAATAATTCACTTTATTAACACCCAGATTAGCCTCAATCACCGCAAGATAATCGGGAAAACACTTATCTTGTTCCTCCACGCATTTGACTTCTGTCAGTCTGCCACCAAAACCTTTTTTCTCAATCAAACTTTGCAGACTATCATCGCTTACAGCCAGCATGATGTTTTTTTCTTCAAGGGCTTTTTTCACTTTTGGAAGTATCTCTAACCAAATTATTTTATCTGTGTTAAGCTGTGTCAAAATAGCGGTTGCCGAGGCTCTCAAAAAATCTTTCTTCTGTGTGCTTCCCGGAAAAAATTTTTCTTGAGAAAAAGTGTGTGCTTTTTGAAAAAAATTATCGGCGGAAATCTCTTCGTTGTTAAAATCTGACAACCTTAAAGGACCGGTTACCCTAAGAAGATCCTGAACGAAAAATAGGTTTACCCCTATCACCCCGTCAACTGATACTCCAATCTCTTTTTGTATAAAAAAGGCAGCCTGCTTGGCAGAAAGAGCAAAATCAGGATCAAAATTACTATCACGAAGAAAAAAGTGCGGCTGGGAAAGATATTTTCTGATTGGCGGTGGCGGATCAATGTGCCCACGAAGCTGTCCGTCAGCGGTATAGACATCTTCAATCTTAAAGTCAACCACATCGCCATTTTCCAAAGTAAGAAGACCGTAGGAACCAATGAAACCTCCGGTTGGCCGGATCTCCATATTATTTTGGAAAAGAATAAGATAAACCTTTCTCCCATCGGTAAAAAGAAATTTCTCCACCAAAGGTATCATTTCCTCTATTGTGATTAACCTTTCGGCGGCAAGAGCAAGAAGCGGAGAAAAACTGTCTTTAGGAAAAAAGGGGGAATTTGCACTATCAAGCTGTCTTTTTGCCAAAACGACAGTCTGCTTTATTTCTTTTACTTTACTTGTCAAATAAAGAAATTCTTCTCTAGTCATTCCCTGGCCAGATAAAGAAAAAGAGGTGTTTTTTTCATCTTGCGGAAGAATAAAAAGGAGATCTTTGGTGTTTCCTATCAAACCTTCTGAAAGAGAGATAAAAACACCGATATTTTTAAAAAAGGAAGCATCTCTTATGGGGAAAAGCACTCTTGAGGAAAAAGAATAGATTGCTCTAAAATTTTTTATTTCTTTTTCTATATTATCTAAATCAACTACCACCTTCTGCCAGTTGGTAGAAGCCACACTAGATTGCAAACTCTTCACGCTATCTTGAAAAGCAAGAAACCGCCAGTAGAGATAACCTCCAAAAGAAACGGTAAAAATAATGAATAAAAGTATAAACAGAAGGAAAATTTTTTTAAGAGAAAAAGCTAATTTTTTTTCAACAATCTTAAAATCTTCTTTTTTGATTTTCTCGTTTCTAGAAATAACTTCTTTTTTCGCCGGAAAAGCTTTTTTATTTCTTGCTGGACGGGCAAACTTTGACTCCTTCCATAAGTCTACCACCGCATCTTCCGGAGCCAAAAAAATTGTCTGAAACATGATATCCACCAACTCTGCCGGACTCCAAAGGGAAAGGTCGCCAGCACGAAGTACCTTTACCCCAGAGGATAAATTACAGTCGTCTTCGGCTAATGTCTGTACAAAAAGGAATTTGCCCTCATCTTTAAGATGTTTTTTCAGTCTCTCCACCTCTTCACAATTTCCAAACTGAAAAATATAATCAAAGTAACCGCTTACCTCCTCTACTTTATCCTTCTTTTTTACCTCACACCCTTGATCAATCAGGCGGTTTCCAAGATAATCCGCAATATACCCTCCGCCTACGATCAAGGCTTTGGGCAAAACATTGTCTTCGACTATTTCAATAGGACGCTTCTTGGGCATAGAGTTATAAATTCCATTACCAAATGAAAAAATCAAATAAAGCGCAAAGTCAAAATAAAATACCCTCTCGTTTAACGATCTTAATCTGATCTGAAATTTATAAGTTAAACTTTCAATTTGGTTTATCTAACGCTTCGTTCACCAGTCTATCTGCTTCACTATTTTTCTCTCTCGGTATCGCCGCATACCTCACGTTTCCACCAACCTCCTGCTCTAAAAGTCTTATTTTCATCATCAACTCCCGTAATTTAGTATCCTTAACCTTAAACAACCCATTTAACTGATTAACTACCAAAGTTGAGTCAAGATAAAATTGGATAATTACTTGCCCACCGAAACATTGATACAGACGAAAATAATTATTCTTTATCCACTCCAATGCCGCAATCACGGCGGAATACTCCGCCACATTGTTGGTACTTTGGCCTATGGTGTGGGAAAGCCTAGCAAAAACTTCTCCCTCTTCGGAGGAAATTACAGCTCCGATAGCCGCTTTCCCCGGATTTCCTCTTGCTCCTCCGTCTGTATGGACAACTAGCCTTGACATAAATTTTCAAATTAAAATATCAATAAAAAAATTCCGAAATATCGCTTAAAAATTAAAAATATATTGAGTTTTGCGATCAGATAAACCTTTTCGAAAAAAATCACAAATCAAAAGCTCCCGAAAAAATCATCTTTTCCATAAGCTAATCCAATTATGATTTAATTTTAACATAAAAAGAATCGATAAGATCAGCGAGTCAATCCGAGAAGGTAATTTAGAAATTAACGGCTTATCTTTCTCCCAAGGATCCTTTCGAGGAATAAAAGATTAAAGCTTGCTAAAACAAAGATAAGAAAATCAATAACCGCGGAAAGCAAAAGATAGTAGTTAAGTTTAGATAAAATACCTGTTATTTTCAAAATCAGCGCCTCTTCAAAAACAATTCTTATGCCAATAAGGTAAAAAGAGACTCCCAAAAGAGCGACAATTGGACCGGCGATAACAAAACTCTCCAAATCCCTTCTGCTTGAAAACATCGTCGAGGAAGTGGCAAACAGTAAATATAAACCAAGAATAGTTATGGGTAAATTATTAATAATTGAAAACTGAAAATTGAAAACTGAAAATTGGGAATCAGGGGATAGTAAAAAATTACCAATGGCATAGATAATCGCCAGACCTGCAATCATCGGGGACAGACCAATTAAAATATGTCTAAAAGGGTCAGGTTTAACAATCTCAAGCCTGCCGGTTTTTACCTCGCCGTCTTTGCCGATTGTGGGAAAGACGGTAAGATTGCCGCAGGGCACCCTAAGAAGACTGGCAAAAACAAGATGGGAAAACTCATGGATAAGCGTACCGGGCAAAACGGCAACAGAAAGCAAAGCTACAGAAAACTTGTAATGTCCGCTCACAAGATAAGCCGCCTTGAAAATTACTGTGGCAATTTTACGGGAAAGAAGAAAGAGGAAAAAAAGAAGAAGAAAAAGAAGAAATATCTCAAAAAGCATGAATTGTTTAATGTCCTCCTTCTCTCTCCTGCTCTGATCCGGTTTGCAACGTCCCTTGAAGCATGACAAGAAGCATTCCTAATCCGCCCATACCCATAAGAACAGTCGATAATTTCGGCTTTGATCTTACCGTTTCTAAATTTATATCGCAGTGCTTTCCTATGATTTTTGCTCTTTTCTCAATAAGAGCCGTATTCTTTTTTTCCTCTTCAGTGCTAACGGCCTCTACTAACTCCTTTGCGCGTCTCTTCGCCCAACCCTTGGGATTTTTTAAATCATTATAGCTAAGCCCCATGTTTTCAAGATGACCAGAGAGGTAATCGGCAAACTGTTCTTTTGCGGCTTCTTTTATCAAACTTCTGTCTGCTTGTGAAAAAATAAGACCAGCCTTTGTCAAGTTGTTTATGCTTTTATCTATATCAATCCCTCTTCTATCAATCCCTCCTCTAGACCCCATTTCTATCCCGATAATTAAATCTGAAAAAACTTTTTCGGGATGCTTATTAAGTTCCTCCTGAATACTTCGCCAACCCGGATAACATTGCTCAAGCATGGGGGCAACTACATTGCGGAAAAACTCACCTTTTATCTTGTCCATCTCTCTGTCTATCCCCTTATTAGTCGTAAAATGCCGCAGGCGGTCTTTCACAGTTTCTGGCAGGTTGACGCCACTTTCCTCAAGAAGTTTAAGCTGCGTATAAATACCATAAAGAAGGTAATTTCTGTGTTCTCCTTTTGCTTGGGAAAGCCCATCGGTAAAAATCTCCAAAGAAGCGATAACCGGATCGGCTGTTACACTCTTTATTGTTTCGTCGGTTTTCTCATCGAAACTTGCCAAGACGTCGCGGATCACGGCTTTTGCTTCTTCTTCAGTGCGCTCAAGCGCCTTCTTCAGTGCTTCTCGATCTTCATCCGCTTCCAGCTGATCTTTGGTCCGAACGACAAACTTATTTTCCTCCTCATTATATTTTAAAGTTTCAAGAAGTTTCTGTGCTTCTTCTGCTTCCTTTGTGGGTTTACCATCCGCCCCTTTTAATTTTGACACCCTTAAAACCTCCTCGTAAATAGCTCTGTTGGCGTCATTTGGGTTTACCGGTTGGTTTTGATCAGGTTTACCTTTAACCAGTCGATAATAAACACCTTTTTCCTCATCAAAGTATTGTTTAATTATTTCTTCCTCAATCTTTGCCTTCATCGCCGCCTCTTCCTCGGCAGGAAGTTCTTGCACCTCGGGGGCCTCTTTATTTGTCTCTCTTGCTTTTTTAGTTAACTCTTCAAGCCTTTTCTTTTTTGCCTCGTTAAAAGCCTCTTCTACTGCTTTTTTGGCAGCTCTTATCGTATCTTGTACAGCATAAAGAATATTAAAAGCTCTCATAAGACCTTCTCTTCTTTTTGCTTCTTTTATTACCTCAGGATCATCAGAAGACTTCCCATGAAAAGGTCCTTCTTGTGCGACTATTTTTGCCGGATTCGTAAGCTCCTTGAATTCACCCCCCTCTTCAACTATTGCCTCGGGAACTGCATAATCCCTATCCACCATCGCTTGATTTGCTGAATGTGCAATCTCTATTGCTTTTTGCCAATCGTTAGCAAGTCTTTCCATTTCTGACTGGGGTATCTCCTCCACAGTAGAACCACGAGGTTTTTCTACCGTCGATACCATCCCATGAGGAATAATTCCTTCGGAAGTAGTAAGACTCATATTTTTATCTTATCTAAGTCTTGACCCTATTGCAAATAGTTTTTTACCTTTGCTATTATGGAATTAGCACAAAAAACTATGGCTCCTCCAGTCGTACCACCACCCGCAGCTACTACTACGCCGGCAGGCGGAGGATACTCACCGGAGGCAAGTGGCGGCACTGCCCCGACAACGCCGGCTAAACAACCGAATTTTTTTCGTAGAATCTTGACTCGACAACCAACTCCCACATCAAAGACACAACCAACAGAATTTACCCCCATTGGTAGCGACCAAGAACCTGCGCCTAAAGAAACTATATCCCCTGAAACCAGATGGAGCAAAGCAGAACTTGGAATACTAGATGCTTCTGGTGGTTTTGTTGAAAATACTCAGGAAATAAAGGATGCCTATAAACCCATTTTAAAGACAATTGCTCAACAGCTTAGAGAGTATCATGAAGCCGGATACGAATTAACTCTGGATCAAAGTACGTTTTTGGAAATTTTTGAAAAAGACCACACAGGAGATATCCTTCTTCAAACCGAAACAGGTGCCGCTTTGGCTCACACTGTAATTGAACATGATATGTTTATACGGCTGGCAGCAATGAAGCAAAAAATTGAACTTATAAAACAAGGTAATCCATCCGCTAAAATTGATGATGAAATACCGCTAGAGGAGCTAAGAGGATGGTTTAACAGGCACGGAGCGAAAACGGCGCAACTTCTTGCTAAAATACTGGGCGGTAGTCTGGGTATAGGTGCTGAAGCAGCTTTGGCTTTACTTTCACCTCAAGCCGCAATCGCTGTCGGCACGGGAGTCGCTGTCGGCACGGGAGTACCAACAGCTATCTATAAAATAGTTGAAAGCTGGAAAAGGACCGGCAAGATCAAAATATCTGAATTGGACATTGACATTAGCGCCCTACCAGATAAAGACAAAAATTACATTAGTTTTTCTGCCAATCAGATAAACAAAAGAAGTTTTACCGAGTTTTTGCTCAAAAGCGCCGAGGCACAACTAAAATTCTACAACGGTTTAGGTGTAAGTAGCAGAGATCTAAATCACCTCATGTTTTGGCAACCCTATCATTTAGAAATCGACTGGAGCTCAAAACTACCAGCTGACCAATTAGAAAACGAAGAACTGCAAAATGTTACTACCACTTGGACCAGACTAAGGCTTGAAATGCTAAAAAGGGGAGGGAACTTACCTACTGATAAAAAAGAAAGAGCAAAAAGAATACTTGAAGCCAATAGACAAACCGTACTAGCCCTTGCCCGTAAAAGACTGGTTGAAATCGCCAAGTCAAGTAATGTTCCCGACAATATAGCCAGAATGGAGGCAGTAAGGGACGGCTTGAAAACTCCTGAGGGAAAAGCAAAGGCAATTGAAAAGAAAACCGCAGAAAAGACACAAGCAGAAACCGATTTGACAGCGAAAAGAACTGAGTTGGCCAATGCTCAAGCCGAGTTAGAAAAAGTAGAAGATGAACTATCGGCTTTAACAAATGAGAAAGACGACTTGATTAAAGAGAAAGAAAATATTGAAAAAGTTGAGATTACTTATTGTGAAAAACAGATAATCGGTATAAATACCCAACTGGCACAAGCTGAAAAAGATCATACGCAAAAGATGGCCAGGGCGGCTGCAGCCGGAAACAACACCTTGGTTGCTCAACTTGATGCCGAAATAAATCAAACACGTATTAGGCTTAATGAACAAAGACAATATTATGAAGGTAAAATTGAAGAAAGAAAAAAACGGGCGAGAGAAATTCAAACTACACTAACTAGTGAAGCAACAAAAAAGGCAAAAAGAAACCGCTTGAAACAGAAAATAAAAGCTCTTGAAGGGGAAATTAAGAAATTAGAGGCGACAATTGACAGTATAAATCAATTTCTTGAGAGTGGACTGGATGCGGCAACTCAACAAAAAGTCTACCAATTAGAAGCTGCCATCACCGCGCAAAAGCGGATAAACACTATCGCTACAGACTTACTAAATTCTGCCACTACCGGCATGAGCGTTGGGAGGCTGACGGACAAAACACCGAGTAATCCTGACGACTCTTTTGACACCTCGTATCAAGAGGGATATTTAAGGACGCTAGAATTGATCTTTGATTACCATCGTCCTCCCAGTCCTGAAATCAAAACCGAGGCTTTTTTCAAGGCGGCGGTAGAAATGCTTCCTCAAGACAGATTGGCTATCCTTTTGGCTAAGTATTTTAACATTACAATTCCTAAAACCTTACCGCCTGATGATGATATTAAAACTAATTTAGATTATGTGTATAATGAAATTAGTCGATTAAAACCCACTCAACACGACATGAATTTTGCTTTTATTTCCATTTTAGATGACATAGGCAAAAGAGGAGGAGCAATCAGCTAAATAAAATATGCAAACAGTCACAAACAGGCAACTAATTAAGTTTCTACCCATTGATGAAAAAGTTAAAATGGATATTTTGGCAAAAATTGATACTTTTACCGCTGACCAGAATTATGAGCTGTCAAAGCTCTGCTGGACTGTTTTTTACGAACTTATTGATATGGAGACAGCATATGAATTTAAAAAGGCCATTTTAGATGCGAGCGAAGGCAAACGCAGTCTGCAAAATGAGATGTACAAAAAAATTGAGGAACAGGTATTTCAACGCTTCATAAGAGATCTTCGTGAAGAGCAGGAAGCAGATCTTCTTGAGGAAACAAGGCAAAAACTGCAAGCGATGATAACTCGAAAAATCAGTGGTGCCACTTCATCTGTCCCCAAAAATTAGAGTCTTTAGTCCTTAAAACGAAATAAAAACTGCGGGCAAAGCTCGAACAATACAAAACCCAACCCTTTCCTCAAGATAAAACCACTTCATCTCTGCCACCAGAGAAACCGTAAAGCTCTGTGGAATATAAAACTTGCGGAATAAATTATTTTCAAGCGCTTACTGCAGAAGTAAAGGGTTGCGGTGGGTTGTTTTCATTGGCGGGTGGAGGAGTGGTGGTAGAAACCGGCGCAGCAGGGGAAACAGCCGGATTTTCCGCTCCTTGGGGATTTTGGGCAAAATATTCCTCAAGAGGATTAACCTTTTTTTCCTCTTCTTGCGGCCCACTCGCCGTTGAGGTTGAAGAAGTAGACTCACCTTGATTCGAAACAGCCTGTCCTGTTGACGAAGTCTGACTGCTGGGTGAAACTTGCTCTTTCGATACTACCGGTGTTGTCTCTGGTTTTGCACCTGTAGCTTGCGCTTCCTCCGTGGTTTGGACCGCCTCCTTTTCTTCCTCAATCTTTTTCTTTTCGAATTTCTCCACGGTAAAAGTCAGCTTTTCGCCGTCAAAATCCACCACTATCGTATCAGATGCGGCTACCTTGCCCTCGATAAGAAGTGAGGAAATCTGGTTTTCCACCATCCGCTGAAGAGTGCGCCGCAAGGGCCTTGCTCCAAAAACAGGATCATAACCGGCTTCAGCCAGGAAGTCGCGAGCGGAATCAGTCACTTTAATCCCAATGTTTTGCTCAATTAGAAGCTTTGAAAGCGCGGCTAGCTGTAAATCAACTATCTCTCTCATGTGTTCAGCGGTTAGCGGTCGGAAGATAACCACCTCGTCAAAACGGTTAAGAAGTTCCGGCCGGAAGAATTTACGAAGTTCCTCCATAAGACGCTCGGCAATACGATCAAAAGAGTCGTAAGGTTTTGCTTCTTTCTTTTGCTCCCCAAACATCATCCCCAAAGGCAATTGATCTTTTCCCTGCTCAACAGTGGTTACCGCAAAAAGCTCTGCCACGGGCCCGGTAATCCATTCTTTATCTACGGCGCTTTTGCGTAAGAAATAGGCATTTCCCGAAATTATAATCTCCTCTCCGCTGGGCTTAAAAAGATGGACATCCCATTTTTCTGTCGGAAAGGAAACTTCTGTTGTGTCTTCTTTACTCTTGGCCCTTTCCTGAATCAAACCTGCTGTTGTCTTTTTTTTGTCATCTTTTGGCTGCTGATTTTCATTTTTTGCCTGAACTTCTGAAGCTCGGGACTTGATTGTTGATCCGGTAAAGTATTCAGTTAAAAGTCCTGTTATCCAATCTTTTGTCTGCAGGTTTTCCCGCTTCCAAAACCTTCCTCCAAAAGTCATCATTTCCACGTTGGTGGGGGAGAGGGAATGGGTATCAATTTTTGCGGTAGGAAGCTGTTCTTCCGGTTTGTCGGGCAAAGCGTTAACCACTATGTGATCCTTAAGCTGATCAAGCATCTGCTTTGTCGTCCATTCCTTTGCTGTAGTTGAAGTCCTAAACCAAAGTCTATCATCCTTTGTAATTGTCTCTGAACCGTCAGAGGCAATAAGATGAGTGTCAAAACCAGAAAGCGGAAATTCTCCCTCTGTCTTGGCGCCGGCGAAATAATCCGCAAGGACACCCTGCTTCCACGTCGTGCTTTTTGGGTCTTTCTCCCAGTATTTTTCATTTAAGGTGATAATCTCTCTCCCTGTTGGGGAAACGGCATAAGTTGTAAAGCGTCCCAACTTTGATTCTTTTTGTTTATTATCCGTCTCTTTTGATTCTTGTTTCTTGCTTTTTTCTTCTTGACTCTCTTTTAACATTTCTTCCTGAATGATTCCACTTCCGAGGTTTGAGGTGCAAATTACGATTGTATTTTTGAAAGAAATTGTGTGTCCCTTATTGTCGGTCAACCGACCATCATCAAGAAGCTGAATAAGAATATTAAAAACATCAGGATGAGCTTTTTCAATCTCATCCAAAAGAACCACCGAGTAGGGATGTCTTCTCACCGCTTCTGTTAACTGACCTCCTTCTTCATAACCAACATAGCCCGGGGGTGCGCCAATAAGTTTAGCCACCTCATGTTTTTCCATATATTCCGTCATATCAAGACGAACAATCATATCTTCTGTTCCGAAAAGAATTTCTGCTAAGGTTTTTGCCAGCTCTGTCTTTCCCACCCCTGTGGGTCCCATGAAAATGAAGCTTCCGATTGGTCGCTTGTTGGATTTAAGACCAGCCCGACCACGTCTGACAGCTTCGGCAACAGCGGAAACCGCTTCCTCTTGGTTTATAAGACGCTTATGAATAGTTTCCTCAAGGGAAACCAACTTTGCGGATTCTGTTTGGGTAAGCTTGCTTATCGGAATATTGGTCCAGCGAGAGACAATCTCGGCAATAATTTCTTTCCCGACCACATTGGTTGTAGTGGATTTTTTTATCTGATACTGATCTTTGAGGTTTTTAAGTGTTACTTCAAGCTCTTCTATTTCTTTTTCGGTTGTATCTAATTTTATCTTGTCGCCAATTTTCTCCGCTTCCGCTTTTTCATTCATTAATCTTTTTAGCCTGTCTTCACCGCTTTTTATCTCCTCAGGAAGCGAAATTGAAGGAAGACGCACGGAAGCGGCTGCCTCATCAATAAGATCAACCGCTTTGTCGGGCAGAAAGCGATCGCCAAGATAGCGCTGGGAGAGTTTGACCGCCGCTTCAATTGCTTCATCAGTAATTTTGACTCGGTGAAAAGCCTCGTATTTATCACGAAGGGCAGTCAGCATTTCTATCGCCGCTTCAGCTGTCGGCTCAGACACTAAAACCGGCTGAAAACGACGCTCTAAGGCTGGATCTTTCTCAATGTATCTTCTGTATTCGGCAATAGTCGTTGTGCCAATTGCTTGAAGTTCTCCCCGGGCTAAAGCCGGCTTGAGAATATTTGAGGCATCCATAGTCCCTTCACTACCAGAACCCGCCCCAACCATATTATGCAGTTCGTCAATAAAAAGAATAATCGCCCCGCTTGCTGCCTTTACTTCTTTAATAAGGTTTTTAAGCCTCTCCTCAAACTCTCCCCGATGAGAAGCTCCGGCAATAAGAGACATAAGGTCTAATGACAAAATTCTCTTGCGAAGAAGAGTCTCCGGCACATCACCTCTGGCAATTCGCAAAGCCAATCCCTCAACGATCGCGGTTTTCCCCACCCCCGCATCTCCAATAAGACAAGGATTATTTTTGGTCCTGCGGGAAATGATATGTATCACTCTTTCTATTTCAGCCGCCCTTCCAACTACCGGGTCAAGCTCACCGCGCGCCGCCTTGGCAGTCAAATCCTCGGTAAACTGCTCTAGGGTTGAAACTTTTTTCTTTTCCTCTTCTTTCTCAATCTCTTTCTTTCCGGTAATTTTTTGATTTAACACCTCCTGCGTCAATTTAAACTGTGCCAAAACCCTTGCGGCCACTCCCTCTCCCTCATGAGAAAGAGCCAGCAGAATATGTTCAGGAGAAATAAACTCATATCCAAGCATCCGAGCGGCAGAAAGAGAAAGCTCAAGCACTCTTTTGACACGCGGAGAAAATTGCGGTGTTGAGGAAAAGGTACCCGGCTTAAAGTTTTTTTCCAAAGCCGCTTTTATTTCTGTCGGAACTGCACCGCATTCGGAAATAAGTTGATAAATTGTACTATCATGCAAAAGGCCCCACAAAACATGCTCTGTGTCGATGTATTGGAGCTTAAGTTCCTTTGCCTTGCTTACCGCAAGCATCAGGGCTTGATTTGACCGCTGGGTAAGTCTAGATAAAATATCCATACCTACTCTTTTTTTCATATCTAGCCCTAAGGAGGAAGATGGTTGTGGACTAACTGAAGAAAAAGAAGAGGGCGGTGGTTGACTTGTGGTTTTGGAAAAATCAGAAGAAAAATTAGCAGATTGTGAATATTGTGAATACGACGTCTGATTAACCGTAGAGGTCGCAAAATCACCCCCAGAAGAGGCGGTTTGCCCTTTACTTGTGTTTTCTCTCTTGAAATATCTGGAAAAATTCAGCAAATTACCAGGCATTATTTCTAAGTATTTCATGATCGTTGTTTTGTGTCAATAGGACTAAAACACCACTTCAAATTTTCACGAAAAAATAATCCACTTAGGTAGTAATTTGAGCAGGATTGCGACAGTTGCAACACTATTTTTCACATTTTAGTCTATATTTATGGAACAACACGCGGTCCCAAGAAATATCACCGGCTTCCAGTTTCGGCTGGTAGGCGACATGACGCTTAAACAATTTGCTTATCTTTCCGCTGGTGCCCTTGTTGCTTACCTCATATTTAAAATTGCTCCGTTTCCCCAGATAATAAGTATCGCTATTGCTATCTGTATCTTTTTAATTGGAGTGGCTTTTGCTTTTTTGCCGATTCAAGAAAGGCCGCTTGATAAGTGGCTTGTGGCTTTTATAAGAAGCATTACCTCTCCCACCCAATTTGTCTGGCGGAAAGATAATTATCCACCAAGTATTTTGATAAATCCGCTTCCTATCCATAAAACACCAGTACAAAACAACAGTCTCCAAGCTAGGGATAGGGAGGCTAGAGAAAAACTAAAAGCCTACCTTGCTTCTTTACCTACATCTCCCCATGAGGATCTAAACAATCAAGAAAAAAGGGCGATTGAGCAAACCATGGCTTTATTTAATATGTCAAGAGTAGTTACCGCTCCTGCAGTTCATACTGCTTCTACCGCTACTTCTGTTGCCAACCGCACACCTGTACCTTCCACAGTTCAGACGAAAATGGCCGCTTCCACGCCTCTACCCAAAAGCCAATCACCAATTGCGCATACAACCATCTCCCCACCGCCACCCAAACCATCAATGCCTACAAACCACCAACCAATATCCCAAAATCAACCAGTAACATCTATACCCACTGCAACCGTACAACCAATCCATCAATCTCCCCCCCCACAACCCCCAAGCGCCGATCTTACATCTTTAAAAAAACAGCTTGAAGAACTTGCTGGTGAAAAACAGAAACTGCAAAAGGAGCTTTTAGGTCTTAAACAAATGCTTATTGATCTCCAACAAGCACAAATACCCAAACCAAAAATTGTTAAACCATCTCCACCCAAAGAAACGACAGAACCTACCGCTAAAATGGTCACACCCGCTACTGCCTCTCAAATAGGAATACCTAAAATGCCGGAAACTGCCAATATTATCCTTGGTGTAATTCAAGACACTCAAAAGAGACTTTTACCCAATATCATAATCACTATTAAAGATAAAAATGGCGTGCCTCTTCGGGCGCTTAAAACCAACAAGCTTGGCCGGTTTGAAATTGCCACCCCGCTTCCTAATGGTACTTATCTCCTTGAAATGGAGGATCCTCTTAAACGCTATGTCTTTGACGTGGTGGAAATTACTCTTTCAGGTAAAATAGTCTTACCAATCGAGATTGTCGCCAAGGGAGAAAAAGAGGTTTTAAGAGAAAAACTTACCAAAGAGCTTTTTGGGGGGAGTTAACGTATGGCAAAACCTATTTCTGCACCAATAAGAGCAACCACACAGGAGTTTCTTGACATCGAGGATATTACTGAAGACCTTATCATTCTCCGGGATGGATCAGCTGCTATTGTAATTGAAACTCCGGCGGTTAATTTCGGTCTTTTGGCAGAAGAAGAACAGGATGCTTTAATTTACGCATACGGAGCGCTTCTTAATTCACTTTCCTTTCCTCTGCAAATTGCTATTATGTCCAAACATATGGATATTTCTTCTTACATTGAACGTATAACCCAAGAGGAAAATAGGCAACAAAATCCAATTATAAAAGAAAGATTACGCAGGTATCGTGAATTTATCCTTTCAATCGTAAAAGACAATCGGGTTCTTGAGAAAAAATTCTATCTCATCATTCCGTTTTCCAATCTTGAACTTGGAATAAAAGGCGCTTTTGGCGGAGGAAAGAAAAAGAAACTGCCTTTTCCCAAAGAGTACATCATTTCAAGAGCAAAAACTTCACTTTTTCCCAAACGCGACCATATTTTGCGCCAACTTGGAAGAATCGGTCTTAAGGGTAAACAACTCACAACACAGGAGTTAATTGAGTTTTTCTATAATATCTATAACCCGACCGTAACCGGCGAGAGACTAGCCGAGGTCGCCGGCTATACTCAAACAATGGTTGAGGGTTTAGGAAGGATACCGGTATGAGTTTTCTTTTTTTTGGCAAGAAAAAAGCTGTATCGCAAAAAGCTCAAAACCCACAACAAGCGGCTTCCGTCCATCCTGTCTTACACTCTTTCCATCCTACCTCACCCCCCACATCCACCACTGCTCATCAACCCATACCTACCCCTCCTACTTCAACTGTTCATACCGCATCCCCTCTTGTTTCGCCACAAAAACTGACAGCCGCTGCTCAAAATTTGGCTAAAGGATCTGTTTCTGTCCGAGATATCATTGCACCTTCGTATGTAGAGGTAGATTTTGATCATCTTAGAGTAAACAACACTTATTATCGCTCTCTTTTTGTCGCAGGCTATCCAAGATATGTCTCTGCCAACTGGCTTCATCCTCTTATTTCTTTTGACCATTCCCTTTTTATCTCCATGTTTATTTATCCCACGGAAGCCAAAGTTATTCTTGAAGATCTTAAAAGAAAAATTGCAGAAATGGAAGCTACCATTCAAACAGATATGAAAAGGGGTAGGGTAGTGGACCCCTCTGTGCAAGTAGCTCTGGATGACGCGCTTGCTCTTCAGGCGCAACTGGCTAAAGGCGCTGAACGTTTCTTCCAATTTGCTCTTTATATCACCATTCCTGAAGAAACGGTTGATGAGCTAAATCGTGTTTCTAAAGAAATTGAATCTACGCTTGGTTCTTTGCTTATTGTCTCCAAACACGCTACCCTTTCACAGGAAGATGCCTTCAAATCAACCCTCCCCATGGGGTGTGACAAGCTAAATATTACTAGAAATATGGACACCACATCTTTAGCAACTACCTTTCCCTTCACTACAGCCGCTCTTACCGCTAATGAAGGGATCTTATACGGAGTTAACGAACACGATGGAAGTCTTGTTATCTTTGACCGGTTCACCTTGGAAAATTATAATTCTGTGGTTTTTGGCAAATCAGGCGGAGGAAAATCATTTCTCGTCAAACTAGAAACTATGCGACAAATGCTTTTTGGCACCGAAATGCTGGTTATTGATCCTGAAGGAGAGTACAAGGAGGTAAGTAAAAGTTTAGGCGGTGACTTGATTGAATTTTCTTTCCATTCACCTGTCAAAATCAACCCCTTTGATCTCTCGGGAATTGTCGAGGAAGGTGAAAACGAGTTGGGGCTTAAAATTCTTACTCTTCACGGGTTAATGAGGGTAATTATGGGGCAACTTACCCCTGAAGAAGACGCTATTTTGGACAGAGCACTGGTTTTAACCTACAAACAAAAAGGAATTACCCCGGATCCGGCAACCCAACGCAATGAACCACCCCTTATCGAGGATCTTTACAAAACTCTTCTCGGGATGGAAGAAACACCAGCAAAACTTCTAGCAGACCGCCTAGAAAAATTTGTCAAGGGATCTTTAGCTGGTATCTTTAATCAACAATCCAATGTAAATCTCAAAAACCAACTAACGGTTTTCAACATTAAAGAACTTGAGGCGGAACTCAGACCAATTGCTATGTACATCATCCTTGATTTTATCTGGACTAAGGTAAAAAGATCGGTAAAAAAAAGAATCCTTGTTGTTGATGAAGCTTGGTACATGATGAAACATCAAGATAGCGCAAATTTCCTCTATGGCTTAGCCAAAAGAGCAAGAAAGTACTATCTTGGTGTCACCACAATCACTCAAGATGTTGAGGATTTTATTGCCACCGATCAGGGTAAAGCAATCGTTAATAATTCCAGCCTACAAATTCTTCTTAAACAATCACCAGCGGCAATCGACAAGCTCGCCCAAATATTTTATCTCTCGGGCGGAGAAAAACATTATCTTCTTTCTGCTAATGTTGGTGAAGGTCTTTTTTTCGCCGGTGCCTCACATGTGGCAATGCAGATTATTGCTTCTCCGGAAGAATACCATCTAGCCACCAGTAAACCCCAAGAGACAACAGCTTTCTCTGAGAATAAAGAGAATAAACCCACCATTAGCCTGACTTAAAAAGGTGGAGTATAATGTATTTAGAATGAACAGTCGGGCAAATAACCCTCCTTCTAATTCTGAATCTCCTCCAGTTAACGAGGAAGAACAGAAATTAGCATTCTGGGAAGATCTCAGCGCCCAAGATCTCGCCCAGACAGACATAATCGCCCAACTCTTTGGGATGTTTATCCTTTACAAAGCCGAGGGATATACTAGGGTTAATAACATCTTTAACACTCTCAATAATCCTCATCTTTCAAAAAGCCTTCTGGATTTTAATAATCCTGAAAACTATCAAGCGATACGCGCATCCCTCAAAGCGGCAAATCAAAGATTTGAAAAAACCAAAAGTAAGAAACTTGAAAAAAGATTTCTCTGGTTGCATAACACCCTTACTTACGATCGCTACAATCGCGTTGTCTATGCCACTGCGGTTGCAAAAAGAGTACACCGGGCGGTAAACAGTCGCACAAATGATCTTAAAATCCAAAACCAGCTACAAAGACTGGGTCTTTTTGGTGAGGAGGCAACCAAATTTAAAACAAGAATCAATACTTGGCTAAAAGATCATCCTGGCCAGAGTTTGGACGAGGCAATTATTGTTGAAACAAGTAGAGTATTTAGAGAGAGAAACGTAAAATTTGGTAAAAAAGAAAAAAAGGCGCTTGCCGTCCAACTTGAAAACGACCGGAAGACCGCTCTCGAACAAATTCAACCAATGATAAAAAGAGCTGAGAGCGTCATAAATTCCCTTCAAAATCCAACCAATCCACTTCCGTCTATTTCCGATCTCCACAAAGAAATCTTCTATGTGGAAACTGGACAAGTAATAATTGATGTTACTCCGCCGCCAAAAACAGAGCTTGATCTTCTACGCGAGCGGCAAAAAGAGATTCTAGATAGGGGATTTAAAAAAACTGCGGAAGATTTAGTAGAATTAAGATCAATTGAGGGAAAAATTAGATCCCTACAAACCCCTTCTCCCTCCCAACCAACATTATCAACCCTCACCCCGATCACCACAACTCCTGCTCCTTCTAGTCAAAGATTAACAGTTTCCCGCTTTAATCTCGACAACCTATTTAGCAAAATATTCCCACGTCTTTCTTCAATTGCTGGTAAAACTTCAAGAGCTTTAACCAGTATCGGTCAAAGATTAATAAATAGAGGATTACAATTTACCCTAAAGGGGTTAGGCAAAATAGGAGGAAAGGTTTTAGGACAGCTCATTTCTTCCATAATTCCGGGCATAGGTAATCTTCTTGTCGGAATTGCCCAAGTTTTAGGACTCGATGAACTTGCTCTTAAAGCTGCTCTGTTTGCGGTTGGGGTAGTGGTTGCCCTTTTTATTCTAATAATCCTTGGTTTAAGTGGGGGGTCTTATCTATTTTCTCCATACACCCCTTACAATCCATTAGTAATTCCAGTTCTAACCCCGACTCCTTCCAACGTTTCCCAAAGTTGGCAGGAATTTGAAAAAGAAAACTTACTCGTCTGGGAAACTTTTGAAAAGGAAAACCTTTTACCCCAACAAACCTACTTAACAGAAAGCAAATGAGGAAAAAAGAATTAGTTGCAATTGTTTTTCTTCTTGTTCTTGCCTTTTTGTTAAGATTCTACCAGTTGTCAAGTATTCCACCAGGACTTTATATTGATGAGGTTTCAATCGGTTATAATGCTTATACAATTCTTACAAAAGGCGAAGATGAGTATGGGGAAAAATATCCCTTTTTGTTCCGTTCTCTAGACGACTATAAACCTCCTGTTTATATCTACACTACCAGTCTTTCAATTCTTCTTTTTGGTAAAAACGAATTTGCCGTCCGTTTCCCTTCAGCGTTCTTCAGTGTGCTCACTATACCCATTTTTTTTCTTTTTTTAAGCAATCTTTTCAAGAAAAAAACCATTCCTTTAATTTCTTCATTTATTCTAACCATCTCACCTTGGCATTTACAATTTGGAAGGGGAGGGTTTGAAGTTAGTCTTGGTCTTTTTTTATTTACTACCGGCTGTTTCTTTGCTTCCTTATTTTTAAAAAACAATAAATTGCTTTTTCTTGTTTTTGCCTTTACATTTCTTGCTCTCTCTGCTTATAGTTACCATACTTTTCGCATTCTCGCCCCAATTACAAGTATAGTTTTTCTTGTTTTTTTCCTAAAAAAAATAGGAATAAAAAAACTCATAATTCTCATTTTAATCCTAATTGTTTTATTTCTCCCCTTTTTTACTCTCTCTTTTTCTAAAACTGGTATCACTCGCTTCCGACAAACTCATGCTTTTACAACCTACAAAACAACCGAGTATCCACTGGTTTTTTGGAAAAACTACCTTGCTCATTTTTCTTTTCTTTTTCTTTTTTCAAGAGGTGATGGTATAGGAAGACACCAAATAGTCGATTTTGGCCCTCTTCTTCGTTTCGAACTCCCGCTTACCCTTTTAGGTTTATATACTCTTTGGAAAATCAAAAACAAAAGCCGTGGTTTTATTATTTTTCTTCTATTAACCTCTCCTATTCCCGCTTCGCTGGCAACTCCTAGTCCACATACCTTACGCTCGCTTCCTATGATCTTACCAATAAGTATTCTCGCCGCCCTTGGAGTAATCCTTTTGGTAAAAAGGGCAAAAATTTTTGCTTTCTTAATAAGCATATTTTTCACCTTGGAGTTTTCCTTATACCTGCATTATTATTTCCTCCACTATCCAAAAACCTCTCTTATGGATTGGGGTGGGGGATATAAAGAACTTGTTGAAAAAACAACAAAATATGCTGATAAATATCCGATAGTTGCGGTAAGTAATAAACTCCAATTTGCCTATATTTATTTTCTTTTTTACAATGACAAATTAAAAATTGTCACCACAAATGAATTGTGGAATAAAAAGGTTTTTGGCAACCAACCTATTTTATACATTAGTCTTTATATCGATAAAAACACCAACAAACCCTCAAATAAATTAATTGACACTGTTTATCTTCCAAATTTAAATAAAGACGGTTTTGCTCAATTATGGGAAATCTAATAAAAACATCGCTTTTTGTAATTGCTATTTTTATTGTGATTTTTAATCTAAGTTTATGGCAAAAATATCATATCTTCAAAAATAATTTTCACTTCTCCCAATATGAAACCACATTAAAACTTGATGATGCAATTCATAATGATATTAATATTCCAATTACTCTTATCCGTTTTTACCACAATAAAATTGTTTTTTATTCTATAGATTTTTTTGATAAACAAATTCAATTTTTAGATATTGTTTTTTTAAATAATTTTATCTCAATAACCGGAATTGCGGGGGTAATCTTTGGAATAATCTTTCTTGCGCAAACAAAAAAAACCATCTATTTATGGACTATTCTTACTGTTTTATTGATAATTAACCTTATTGAAATATACTTTAACCCTAAAATTTCTTTTTTATTAAAGATTAATTTCTTAGCTTTCCCTTATCTTCTGCTTTCAATCTTGGGTTACTTTTTTCTTCTTAAAAAACAAAAAACAAAACAGGCTGTCTTTTTTGTTCTAATTGTTTTTATTCTTACCGTCTACTGGCAGATTTTTTTCCTTGCTCAAGAGTTAACTAATTACTGCATGTAGTAATTTACTCCTGGATGCGAACGGGCATAATAATATGAAGAAAAGTAGAAGTAGGGGAGAGAACTCTAAAAACACCCGGGTTTAACGGACCAGATGTTTCAAAAACTATCTTTTCTTCAGGCATATTGTTAAGCATCTCCAGTAAAAAACGGTAGTTAAAAGCTGTTTCCATCTCCTCACCTTCAACTTTCGCCTCAATAAAATCTTCATTTTCACCAACTTGGGGAGTAACCGCTTTTAAGCGCAAACCTTCTTTCTCTATTTTTATCTTTATAATATTAGCTCCTCCCCTTGCAAAAAGCGCCGTGGTTTTAACCGACTGAACAAAAGGTTCTTTATCAACCACTACTCTTGTTTTAAAATTGTCAGGAATAATTTTGTCAATGTCTGGAAATTCCCCATCGATTAATCGAGTAAAAACAAGGGCGTTTCCAATAGAAAAAACCACTTGGTTTTTGTTGTTTATAACTGAAAAATCTATTTCTTCTACTTTCAATTCCTGCGCTATCCTTATTACTTCTAATAATGTTCTTGCTGGGATAATTATCTGCTGCTTGTCTTTTTTACCGGTTATTTCTACCTGTTCTTTTGATAAACGATAACCATCTGTTGCGGTAAAAGTAAGCATTTCGTCTTTTATAATTATCATCACTCCTGTAAGAATTGGTCGTCCCTCATCTATAGAAGCGGCAAAGGCTGTACGGAGCACTGCGTCCTTAATTTTTTTAAGAGGAAACTTTAGGTTTGTTTTTGCTTCATAATCAAAAGTGGGAAATTCGGAAGATGGTATTGTTGTAAAAGAAGCCCTTGTTCTTCCTGTTTTTACAATCATGTTGTTTTTTTCTAAAAAAAACTCAATTTTTTCCGCATCCAGCAAGGCAACAAATTCTGAAATAAGTTTTCCAGGAACAGTTGTTTCTCCTTCCTGTTCAATTTTTGCAGGAACAGTAAAAAGAATACCCAATTCCAAATTTGTAGTGGCAACTTTTAACTGCCCATTTTCTGTTTTTAATAGTATATTGCTTAAAATTGGAATTTGTGGTCGTATAGAAATATTTCTTGAAACCACCAACAACGCTTTGTTTATGTTCTCTTTTAGTACAAAAAAATGCATATTATTGTAAATAGTAATAAAAGTAGTAGAGGGTGTTGATAAGTTTAGAAAATTTAAAGAGAAGAGTCAAGAACAAGAAAATATACTGTATTTAACTATGTGTATAAGATCATATTAGACAGTGGATAATTTTGTGGATAAAAATGTATTTCGTGTGGATAAGTTGACAAAACATAAAAACTATCCAAAAAGCTTTTGTTTTATCCCCAAAACATCCCCACGTATATTCTCATCAGTTGAAATAAGTTCACTGATTTTTCTGACGCCATGTAGGATTGTTGTGTGGTCGCGTCCACCAAGGAGATTACCAATTTCAGTTAACGGAGAACCAAGTTCAGAGCGAAGAAGAAAGTAGAGAATTTGTCGAGGAAGAGCTAAGGACCTATCTCTTTTATTACCCTTAAGCTGTGAAAGTTTGAGATTATAATATGAGGCGACGGTTTCAATTACCTCTTCCGGTCGGACACTTCTTTTATTGACCGTCTCTTTTAAGGTTTTGCCCAAAATTTTCTTGACTAATTCACCATCAATGGGAATTTTATTCATTTGTGATTCAGTGGATAGACGAATTAAAATACCGTCTAATTTTCTTGGATTTTCCACATTTGCCGCAATCGTTTTAGCGATTTCAATACTAATAGGAACATTTCTTTGTTTAGCTTTAATAAGAAGAATAGCGCATCTTAATTCAAAGTCGGGCTCTCCAATATCAATAGTTAGTCCACCTTCAAATCTAGATCGTAATCTTTCTTCAAGCTTGTTTATCTCTTCAGGTGGTCTGTCGGAGGTCATAACAATTTGTCCTCGTGACTGTTGGATGGCGTTGAAAGTATGAAAAAATTCCTCCTGTACAGCGTTTTTTCCAGCAATAAACTGAATATCATCAATAAGTAGAAGGTCGAGCTTGCGGTACTTTTTTTTAAAGGTAACTGTAGTTTTATTTCTTATTGCCTCAATAATATCATTGGTAAAATCTTCACCAGTGCAATAGATTATTTTTGCTCCAGCGTTTTTTTTAAGCGCCTCATGTCCAATTGCTTGCATAAGATGGGTTTTTCCCACACCCACCCCTCCGTATAAAAATAAAGGATTATATGAAGCGCCTGGGTTATTGGCAACAGCCGTTGCCGCTGCGTGGGCCATTTGATTTGAAGAGGAGACAGCAAAATTTTCAAATGTATAATCAGGGTTAAGTCGGACAGAAGAAAACTGGGTATCATGCGGAACCACCGTGCTAAACAAGGGCCCATCAAGTTCCTTTTTGGTTTTTATTGTCATGGGAGTAAAGACAAGCCTTATATTTGACTTGGTGTGGTTATCGATAGCTTTTTTTATTAATTGGTAATATTTTTTCTCAATAAGGTTGATAAGAAGTGGTTGAGCACAGCCTATAGTTGCAGTTTCACCATCAAGGCTTAAAAGTTTGGTTTGCGAAATAAGAGTTTGGTAAACAACCTTGCTTACCTGAAGTTCTAAATCAGCCAAGACAACTTGCCAGAGATTATTAATAGTCATAGCTTTAAAAGATATCCACATCCTAAGTAAGTTATCCACACTTGTCAAGATAGTGGAACTGTTACTTTCTATAAACTATTTATTCCAAAGATAATTTGTGGTAATATTAATCTTGTTATGGTTAAACGCACTTATCAACCAAAAAAGAAAAAAAGAGTAAGGATTCATGGTTTTAGGGCGAGAATGAAAAGTAAAAGCGGTCGGGTGGTTTTGAAAAGAAGAAGATTAAAAGGAAGAAAAAAGCTGATTGCTTAAGATAATGCTTCCCAAAAAATTCCGCTTAAAAGCAAGCGAGTTTTATAATAACCCCCAAAGACCGATAAAATTTATCTCTGGGTTTTTTTTACTTTTGTTTAAAAAAAATCAGGTTCAAAACCCACGTTTTTATATAAACGTTCCTAAATCACTTGATAAAAGATCAGTTTATAGACATAAAACCAGAAGAATAGTTATTGAAGCCATAAGAAAACATTTAAACAAGTTAACCATTAGGGCTGATATTTTTATCAAGATGAGAAAAACGCTGGATCAAGCCAATAAAGATTTGTTTTATCGCGAAATCGAGCGGATTTTTCAACATGAAAAATTTCACTCTTTTTTTGATAAGGGTTTATAAAAAAATAAAACCCTATTTGGTCCCTTTTTCAGGTTCTTGCCGTTTTGTGCCAAGTTGTTCCGATTATACCTATCAGGCTGTAGCAAGATATGGTACAATAAAAGGATTATTTTTGGGTTTTAAGCGGATTTTACGCTGTAATCCATTAGTTAAAGGAGGTTATGATCCGGTAAAATAATAATCTATGTTTGATACAAATAACGTTTTTAATGTTTTTCTTGTTATTCCGATATTAAACATCTTGATAAGTATATATAAACTCTTTTCAACACTGGGAATTCCTGGGGCTCTTGGTTTTTCTATTATCGCGATGACCGCGCTTATGAGGGTGGTTTTAAACCCATTGATGAAAACACAGCTTAAAAACGCTCATAAAATAAACAAACTTAAACCCCACCTTGATAAGTTAAACGAGCTGTATAAACATGACAAGCAGCGGTTACACCAAGAACAGCTTAAACTTTATCAACAGGCTGGTATAAACCCAGCCGCTGGATGTCTACCGCTTCTTTTGCAGATGCCGATTTTAATTGCTCTTTACAATCTTTTTTTCCAGCTTCTCAACAATGGGAGTATGGATAAAGTGGTTGGCGAGATTAATAAGGCAGTCTATTTTTCTTTCCTTAAAATCCAAACACTTGATCTTTCCTTTTTTGGCACCAATTTAGCTTATAAGCCTTCCGAGTGGCAGAAATACGGTCCTTGGCTGCTTTTGGTACCCTTTTTTACTGCGCTTCTGCAGTATTGGCAAACAAAACTAATGATACCGCAAACCCAAACGCAGGATTTACCAAGCAAAGCCACCGAAGCAAAGAAGGAAGAGAAGAAAGAGGAAGATATGAGCGTCGCAATGCAAAAACAGATGTCTATTATGATGCCGCTTATGATTGGTTTTTTTGCTTATTCTTTTCCTTTGGGGCTTTCTCTTTATTGGAACACCTTTACGGTTTTTGGTATAATCCAGCAAAAACAGCTAAACATCCAAATGGAAAAAGATAAATCAGGACAATAACTTATGACGAAAAAGGAAAAAATCGAAATAGAAGAAGAAATAAGAACCACTCTTAGTAAGCTACTTGAAAAGCTTCAAATTGAGGCCGGTTTGGAGGTTTCTCCCGGTGAGGGAGAGGATACCTTCAAAGTAAACATCGATACAAAAGAGACAGGGCTTCTTATAGGTTATCACGGAGAGACCCTAAATGGACTTCAGCTTCTTTTGGGGGTGATTTTGTATCGAAAACTGGGTAAATGGCTTAGAATAATTTTAGATGTGGGGGATTACCGGAAAGCTCGTCAGGAGACTATTAAAGAGATGGTAACAAGAATTGTTTCAGAGGTTGAGTCTACAAATCAACCGGTAGTCTTGCCCTATCTTACTCCTTTTGAGCGAAGAATTGTTCATCTTATGCTTGCCGACAACAAAAAGGTTGTTTCTGTTTCATCAGGTGAAGGGCGGGATAGACGGATAACCATATCACCCAAAAACCCGTCATAAAGTGGAAAAAGTAAAACGTAGTTTTTTTTACCTTCTATTGGTTTTTTTACCAGTACAGTTGGGTTATCATTTTTTCTTCGATTTTTCCTTTATTTCCGGAATAAGAAGCGACTATCTTGCACCAACAATATATCTTACGGACATCATAATTGTTTTCTTGATAGTTTTGTGGTTTATAGAAAAAATTAAAAATTTGAATTTTAATACCATTTTAAAATTGAAATTTTGGCCTTTTTGGTTTTTTATCGTTTATCTTCTTTTTAACTCTCTTTTTGTTTCTCTAAATCATTGGGTGGCTTTGTATAAATTCGTGAAAATTCTTGAGTTTTTTCTTCTTGTGATAGTTATCATAGGAATAAGACCCAATGTTGTCGCGGTTATTTTTTTTCTTTCAATCGGAATAATTTATTCTGGGATTTTAGCAATCCTCCAATTTGTCCTTGGACGTTCAGTTGGTGGTTTTTTCTATTTTTTGGGTGAACGGACTTTTTATGTAGGGACGCCTGGTATAGCGACGATTTCCTTAAATAACATTTTACTTCTTCGTCCTTATGCAACTTTTCCCCATCCCAATGTTTTAGGAGGTTTTTTAGCGGTTTTATTGCCGCTTATTTTTTCACTGATTTTTTTTAATAAAAAAAATATTTCCGTCTTTATACAAATCTACTTTGGAATAATTTTAATTCTTGGTGTTTTTGTCCTTTTTCTTACTTTTAGCCGAGCGGCCTGGATAATATTTCTTTGGGGTTTGGTGCTTGTTTTTTTGGTAAATAAGAAAAAAATCATTTTATGGTTTAGCAAAAATAAAGGCGTGACGCTTTTGGGTTTTTATTCTCTTCTTCTTTTAAGCGTGGTGAGTTTTCAGATTGTTCCGCATGGTTCAGAAAGCGTTTTTCAAAGAAGAGAACTTATAAAAGCAAGTTTAGAAATTATTTTTCAAAATCCGCTTTTTGGCATCGGTTTGAATAATTTTGTAGTTGTGGCAAAAAATTATCTTCCAAAAGTTGTCGATCTTTATATTTTTCAACCTGTACACAATATTTATCTTTTGGTTTTTTCCGAGCTTGGTCTTGTTGGGTTTGTCGGAATAATTACCATTATCTATTTTGTCTTCCTGAAGAGTCTAAAGACCGATCCTTTAGTATTGGTGGCGATTTTGGAGTTGGTTTTTTTAGGATTTTTTGACCATTATCTTTTTACACTTCAACAAGCCCAGCTTCTTTTTATAGTTTTTATCTCTCTTGCTTTGTCTAAAAGTTGTGACCAAAGGAAGCCATTAAAGTTTTTTCCATAAAATCATATTTAAGATCTTGCCTTTTGCCACGGAAAAAAGTAGACTGGAAGATAAAATAAATCTCAATATCAGGTTGCCATTAGAACTCTAAATGAGGCGGGTTGGTTTTTTAAATTGTTTGCGGTTGTGCACAAGAGGTTATCTTGTATTAATTTATCCATTGCCGTGTGTTTCTTGCAAAGCGGCAAATTTCTCGGTCGTCTGTTAAAATGAAGCCAAAAAGGATAATACTATTTATTCTCATTTTACCTCTTACTCTTTTTTTGGATCTTATTATTTATGGTTTGACAAAATCCTGTCCTTCTTGTGGCAGTTTTTGGCAATGGGTGGGAAGTGAAGGTGCGCTTTCCTTTCCGATAGTCGTTGGGCTTACCGGTTGGTTTAGTCAGTTGCTTAAGTCGTCTAAGTTAATTAAGTAATTTATTAAAATTATGAACATTGCAATCTTAGGTGGTAGGTTCGACCCGCCACATATTTGGCATTTTTGGACAGCTCAGCAGATTTTAGAAAACGTAAAGGGATTAGATCAGGTATGGTATTTGCCGGATTACTCAAACGCCCTCAAACCAATAATTGCTTCTGTAGTTGATCGAATTGCAATGCTTCATTTTATGGAAACAGGAAGAATTAGACTCTCGACTATTGCTGTTGCCCGTGAAACAACCACTTACACTGTGGAGATAGCCCAAGAGTTAGCCAAAGACAGTAATAACCGTTATTATTGGGTAGTGGGTTCTGATGCTTTGATGGAGTTTACCCGTTGGCGGGATTATCAAAAGCTTTCCCGGCTTTTAGAATTTCTTGTTTTTCCCAGAAAAGATTATCCTATTAGGACGCTTCCATCGGGTTTTCATAAGGTAGAAGGGAGGCTACTTCTTAGTAATATTTCTTCATCAATTGTTCGCGAGAGAATAAAAAACGGATTGACTGTTTCCGGTTTGGTTTTTCCAGAAGTTGAGGGATACATTAGAAAAAATAATTTGTACAGATAATTTCAAATATGGCGGTTCAATTAAACTATTTAGCACCAAGCGGTTGGCAACCAGATAACCCTGATGAAAATTATGTTTTAGTACAATACCAGCTTAAATTGGCTGAAGGAATTGATGAGTCAAAGTTTAGAGAAGCAGCTGCTTCCATCGCTGCCGAATCTTCAACCGGTACCTGGACTAAGGTAGATGAGGGTTGGGATTCTGGAATAAAAAATGCAGATAATTATAAAGCTTTGGTTTATGATCTTGATATTACAAATCGTCTTTTTAAGGTGGCCTACAAAGCTGATCTTTTTGAGATGGGAAACATGTCAGGGTTTCTCGCTGGTCCTTGTGGTAATATTGCCGGAATGAAGATGGTGGGTGGTATAAGAATTTGTGATATCCGTTTTCCTAAGAAGTTTGTTGATTCTTTCCCCGGGCCAAGATATGGGATTGTGGGTGTAAGAAATTTACTTTTTCAAAACGAAGAACAGCGTAAAATGCCGATATTGGGTACGGTTTTCAAACCTAAAGTGGGAAGAACAGCAAAAGAACAAGCAGAAGTTGCCCGGCGTTTGTGGATGGCTGGAGATGGCAGTTATGATTTTGTTAAAGATGACGAAAACCTAACCAGTCTTGTTTTTAATAAATTCGAAGAGAGGGTAAATTTAGTTCATAAAGTACAAAAAGAGGTTGAGGAAAAAACAGGCTATAAAAAACTTTATCTTTGCAACATTACTCATTCCAATATTGAGGTGATGTTTGAGAGAGCAAATCTTATCAAAGAGAATGGTGGGAAATGCTTAATGATTGATGTTGTTGTGACGGGTTTTTCCGCTCTTCATACGCTAAGACTCAAAAACCCAGAACTTATTATCCATGCCCATCGGGCGATGCATGGTTTTATTACTCGTGGTGATTTTTCTATCTCTATGATCGTTCTTGCAAAAATTTTTCGGCTTTTAGGTGTGGATAGTCTTCATAGCGGTTCACCAAAAGCCAAAATGGAAGACTATGGCGAAAGTGAGGAAGTGGTTAATGTTTTAAGGGAAGAAATTACTCTTCCTAACCCAAGGTTTAGGACTTTGGGTCAAAACTGGTTTGGTAAAAAGCCGGTTTGGCCAGTTGCTTCAGGTGGTCTTCATCCGGGAGTTTTGGATAAAGTAATTGCCAAATTAGGGAGCGATTGTTATATCCAGCTTGGAGGTGGTGTTTTTGGCCATCCAGAGGGTATTGAGAGAGGGGTTGAGGCAGCCCTTGAGGCAAGAACCGCAATTGGAGAAGGAATCACAATTGAAGAATATGTCAATAAACATCCAAACTCAGCGCTTGCGTCAGCTATTAACTATTGGGGTACTGAACCAAAGATAGTTTACTAGATATCAAACGGATTAAGCTTGTTTACCGCCTCATAAAGCATATTTCCAACAAGCAGATTCCAACTGACAAAGTTAGGAGCAGCCAGTGGTTTTCCGGTTTCCGCGTCGTAATTTTCATGCATACCGCCGCTAGTTTTTATGTCAGAAATAACTAGTCTTGAGATTTTTTGCGCAAGCTCGATTGCTTCCTTCTGGAAACCATAATTTAAAAGCGCCTGCAGATACATGTAGTTGGCTATTGGCCAGATTGGTCCCTGCCAATTAGAGTAAGGTTTAATGATGTTTCTATTGTTATAGTCAGGATCGTTTTTAGCAAGCGTTCTTATACCAAAGTCGCTCCATAAATAATCCTTTGAAAGGACGTATTTTCTTATGAATTTCCGACCGTTCTCCCATGTTGGTATTTTGGCAAAAAGCGGGATAACAGACGAATAACAAATTTTTTTTATGTGTTCTCCCGTTTTTGAGTAGATATTGTAATATGTACTGTCCTTTTCGCTCCATAGGTATTTATTGGAATTTCTTTTTATTGTTTCCGCTCTCTTTTTGAAATATTCCTCATCCCTTTTCTTTCCTAGGATTTTTGCCAAAAAGCTCATCGCTTTATATTCTCGAAAAATGAAAGCATTTAAATCTGTAGCGACGACCGTCTTTTTTGGAAAATCTAAGATGGCCACGTTATTGTCTGCTCCTGATTCCATACTGTCATACCAAACACCGAGATCGTATTTTGTGTTCCAAAGGTGTTTTTCGCGGTATAAAACTATTTTTTTTATTTTTGCAAAATGAGGTTTGATCCAGGAGAAGTCCTTGAGGAATTTTCCGGCCAGATATACCCCCTGGGCCAAAAACGGTTTCATATGATTTAATCTTTCGTCATAACCCTTAGCAGTTAAACAGCCTGCGACTTTACCATTTGATTTAGCGTTAACGATATAATTTAAAGCCCAGTTACGAAGGTAGATTGCTTCGGAGGAAATATCTGCAGAAAGAGCCATTCCCATAAAAAAGCCATCCCAGTCCCATTGTTCCTGATAAGGACCGGCAGGGACTAGGTAATCATAAGGAAGGTGTCCGTTGGCTTTTCTTTTGATATAAGCTTTGAAAGGGGTGATGATTTTTTTGATTTGGGATATTTCAGAATCAAATTTAAGATTCATTTTTAAGACAAATTAGTCTTTTTGGACTATTATTTTCTCTTATAAATTAATTAAAGTTACAGTTTTTTTAATTTTTCCCAATTAATTATATCATCTCCAAATTCCCTAAGCTGTTTTATACTGGGTAAAATATATTCCTGCATGGTTTGATCCAAAATGTTGGCACCTTGGTGTCTTGGCGGTATAAATGTGTCTGTAATTCTTCCACCAAATGTATCGTTAAATGACGCTATATTTTCATGTGTCCACTGATGTGGAAATCGGTGGAGTGTTTTAGTCATTTCAGCTAAATCTCTTAATAATTGCGCACAGTGGAATACTACTCTAAACTCTCGGTCAGGCGGGCTTTCTGCGTTTTCAATTTTTTGATCAGGAACCACTACTTGCGCTGTTAAACGTAACCCTCTTTCAAGACTAAGGCCCGCGCTACAAACGTTTCTTATTGTTTCCATACCCATGCTGGTAGTAGTAGGCATTTCTCTTGCGTGTCTCCACATGGCGCTTCTTGCATCAGAAAGAGGCCAAGTTATAGGACCCAATGCATAACCAAGCAGTCTTTTTTCAAAAGTTTTAGCATTAACCAATGCATTTACTTGGTATAGCCATGGTTCATTATTTCTTCCCTGACCAGTTCTTAAGGCTTGAGTGAATTCTACCGGATTATTTTCTGGGTGGTACATTCTGGCAAGTGCCATATAGAGTTCTGGTACGTAAATATAAGGATTTATTACATCAGTATCTTTATTTGTGACAAAATCACCCTCTTTTAAAAGTCCAATTGCTTCCAGATATAACATCGCCACCCAATAAGTTGTTCCTTTACCACAAGGTGGTTTTTCTGCTGTAAAAGGAAGATTGAATTGTTTTTTCATTTGATCCCAATTGACTAATTTTTCCAAAACCTCTTTTTGATTAATTACTTTACAACCTGCTTTTTTTGCTTCATCAGTAGCAAGCGGATCGTATCCAGCATCAACTGCGATAACTCTATTTGGTCCGACATAGTCTATAGCCGCTTCAAGACATCCACGTACTGAAGAAGCTTCTCCAGCAAAACCAGCAATGATACAATCTCCCGTTTGAAAGCGCAGATATTCTTTTGCAAGCTGTTTTAGTTCTTTGTAGTTTTCATCATTTAGACTGATTGGTTGAGGATAACCTTCTGGTCCATTTTGCTGATTGAACACCAGTAGATTAGGGTACTCTTGGTCAATTTGTTTTATTTCACTGTTTGATATATGTCTATCATATTCGGGTCTGATAGCTGGGTTAATGGTTACAGTTTCGCCAGGTTCACCGATACGGTTACCATCTTTGTGGGCCATGAGACTGGTAATACATTTAGAGAAGCAATCTGGCGGGTGGTTTGGGATGAAACCTTCAGGAAGCAAAGCTTTTACAGTTTCCAAGCGCGAAGCAAATTCCTTCGTTCCTTGAGATACGGCGGTTGTTTCTTGAATTGGCGGCATGAGTATAAATTTAATTTATGTCAATCAGCCGAACTAGTATTTTCATACTTTATCATACAAGAAAGTGAGATGTCAACTGGTATTATCTTTCAGCTTTTTTGCTACTATGATATAGTATGAAAATCATGGGATGGTTGGATTATTTTTATCCGCTTATACCGTTTGAAGATCTTGCTAGGTATGCCAAGCTTTTTCAGCATGATTTGATTGCCGCTCTTCACAATCAGCCTTCATCACTTCCGACAATTCTCAATCCAGTTTACAGGATTATGCCAAAACAGGGATTTGGTGTAGCGGTCTCTGTTGGGGGTACCAATGGTTATGTTTCGGCTTTCAGAATTTCAAAAAAAGGAGAAATAAAATTTTTAAACAGAAAGATGTTTTCTTTGCCAGAGAAAACAGACAAAGAAACACTTTTTCATCTTTTAACCAAGAACGTTTTGGCTGTTTCAGCTGGTCGGAAGAAGTCCTTTCCAATCGGTATAGGGTTTGCTTATCCGCTTAAGCCTCTATTGGTGCATCGATACATTGATGGTGAACTTTTATACATGACTAAACAACGGAACATTGAGGGTCTTGTAGGTAAAAAAGTTGGTCAGGAATATCATAAATTTCTGAAAAGAGAGTATAAAATTGATACAACAGTGACGGTTGCCAATGACGCGATTTGTCTTCTTCTTGGTGGTGATGGTGCAGAGGTGGCGGGGGTGGTGGGAACAGGGCTTAATTTTGCCTATTGGGAAAAAAGAGCCAATATTGCACCTCTTAAAATTGGTCAGATGCCCGGCTTTGTTCAGGGTGAGATCGCTGTTAATATTGAGTCAAAGAATTTTGATAAGATAAAAGGTAGTAGACTGCGGGAAATTGTTGACAGTGAAAGCGACGATTGTGGTTATTCTTTGGCAGAAAAAGAGGCGGCTGGTGCTTACCTTTATAGGATTTTTAACGCAGGAAGAGAGAAAATTGTGGGTAGGGATTTTCCTGTTCTTACTTCTACTGATCAACTTAATGATATAGTAACCGGTGCTTTCTTTAATCAGAGGAATATTAAAGAGGCAGAAAAGAAGAAAGCCAAAGTTTTTGCCGAGCGGATTTTCCACCGTTCTGCTCAAATAGTGGCAATCGAGCTTTGTGGTATCTTTCAAAAGATCGGCAAGACAGAGGGAATAATTCCGATTGTCATGGAGGGTGGTATCTTTTGGAAGGCAAAAAATTATCCCGCGCTTGTCAATCTTTACATGAATATGATTTTGCCAAAAGCGATTCCTTCATTTGCCCGACTTTTTGGAAGTAGTAGAAGAGGGATTGCCCTACTTGCTCTTTGCGCGCTTTAGCTTTGGGAGGTTGACGATAATCCCAACGACCCTTATCATGGAATTATGAGTGCTGAACATAGGCTGATGCATAATCCAGAAAGAATAAATCTTTTGAAAAGATTGTGGTTTGTTTTGACCTTCCAAAAGCACAAATTAAAGATGGGGGAGGCGGAGGCTATAGCTAAATGGGAACAGCAAAGACAGCGTCAATACGAAACCAGAGCAAGGCGGGAGGAGGATGAAAGATGGAAAGAGGAAGAGGAGAAAACAAGAGCCTATCATCAGGCTAGAAGCGGTGAGGTAAAAGAAGTAGAGTTGCAGCTTGCCCGCGCCCAAAGATCTTCTGAGGTAAAAAATAAGCTGGATGAGGTAATCAATAACACAGATAAGGTTCCTGAGGGTGCAGATTATTTGGTAAGAGTTTTTAGTCAATATGCGGATACTCTCAAAGATCTTATTGATCAAAATCCGGCGGTTGCTGAAGTCATTGACATCTTTCTTAGCAGAGGAAGAGAACTTCATGGAAGCGCAATAGAGCTTATTCGGGAAGCGCAGAAGTTTTCCTACGAAGCCAATAAAACAGAGATAGGAAAAAGGGGAGAGCTTAATGATGTTTTTGCGGCTATAAGTGGAAGGGTTCAGGAGCTTGTTTGGGAGGAGTTTCAGACTGCAAGAAGGATAAACAAGCAGAATAAAAGAGAGGGGCCAAATTCATACGCGGAACTTTTTGGGACAGAAAAAGGGATAGTGATGACTGATAGCGAAAAAGCGGCTTTTGGAAAACTAGAGTATGATGGCCAGAATATCAATTGGGAAGCCACAAAAAACGCTTGGAATCAGGTAATAGATTCGCTGATCAAAACTCCGCGGCCAGAAGTACCAGGTAGAGATACCGATTGGTTAAAAAGGAGAGTTAGTCCGGAGCAAAAAGTAGCAGGTAAAGCCGTTGCCTCAATTGATGCTATTTGGAGCGAGATTGAAAGAAGAGAAACTACGGGAGCAGAGCCTTTAAGCGTTGAGGAGCTTTGTGAGTTTGACCGAAGGCTTAGGGAAGCAGAATCAAAGGAATTCCCCAAAGATGTGCCGGCGAATTCAGAAGCTTATAATCAAGCTGTAAGAAGTATTAGACAGTATTCGGAAGAAAGGTTGAATGCTCTTTCGGAAAAATTGAAAGAGAGACTGCGAACACAGACTCCATCGGTTGCCGAGGGCATTGTCGATGAAGAGAAATTTTTATTGGCAATGGCGAGGCATAAGGGTCGCTTAGGAGATCTTCTGGCACAAAATCCGGAGATGGAAAAGCTTTTTCTGGGAACTGGCGAACGAAGTGGTCGTTTTCGAAACAGAGTGTTTTTGAAGATTCACTCCTCCGTTATTAACGATCAGCGGAATTCTTCTCATGATAATTTTGGTCTTTATGAGCGTTCGGATTTTACCTCTTTTGTCGATCTTCTCCGGATCGGTTTAGGAAAAATTACGATTCCTGAAACAGGTGAATCTTTAGGACAAGCTTGGGCAGATTATTATAATAATCTAAGTAACGCCATCCGCCAATCACGCGATATTGATTTCTGGGCCTCGCAGCCAGGAGCTTCCATCGAAAATTTCAATAAGTCTTTGGGAATGTTTCAAAATGAATATACTTCTCACGCGATGAGTATACCGGCTGTCATTGCCGCTTTCCGGGCATATGAGACGACGCTTCGAAGTATTATGACTTCAAACGACGGTTATATTCCTCCGGCGCTTATTGAATACAACGCTGCTAAAAAAGGTTCATTTTGGGACCAGCGATCGCGTGAGATGCTAAAAAACATGATTGCCATGGGAGTGGTGCAGGATCTAGCAAGAGATCCAGTAACCTATCTTCATCAAGTGGAGGCTGATGGAAAAACTCTTCGTCTTGGAGAATCCTTAAACAGATACCCTCCCGATGATGATGAGCTTTCCATGTATATGGTTTTAGCCAAGGGTTTCGGTATGGCTTCCGCGCGTTTTCTTGAAATGTTTGCTAATTCCCGGATTCCCGGTTCTGACCATCCAGAAAGAGGCATGCCTGGATTTCGCAGTATTCCTTACGAGGGTATTGCCCGGGCTTTAAATTACATGAGTACTTTTATTCATAAATGGAGAATTGGTGGTTACAAGTATTTTTATCTTTTTAACCAATTGGTTGAACCTAATAAGCGGCTTCGGCTAGGTGATTCTAAAGAGGCAACAGAGGCATACATGCTATATATGTCCGATCCACAGAAATTTAAGGAGAAATTTGGAGAGAGGGCGAAACGTTTCATAGATAGTACCAATTTTTCCGGTATTTCCTCAGCTATTGGTAAACACACGCTTTTTCGTCAGTTTGATTCAACTATTGCCCTAAACGATCGACAGCGTGAGTGGCTTGGTGGACCAACAAGGTTGGTTTTAAGTGGAATTTATGCGAGTGAGGCGGCAAAAAATTTTTTGATTATCAATAAATACAAGGAAATGTATCGGCAGCAAATTATCAGGAAAAACCAGAAAGAAGGTACTCATCTTCCCACCTCCGGTTCCGGTTTTGACAAATTATGGCAGGAGTATGGGCAACCGCAGTATAGCGGTGCGATTTTCCGCGATTTTGACAGTATTCGTGACAGAGGTCCGGGGAAAGGCAGACCACACACAAAACTTGCGCACGAGTATGACCATCTACAGCAGGCTTTTCAGACGGCTTTAAAAGCAAGAATCTGGGTGGAAATGACTATGCGGAATCCTTTGGTTGTTGCACATAATTTAAAGGTAGATTTTCCGGTGGTTGGTTTTGAGGGAAGACAGATTAGACCGAAGCAGGTAAAACTTCATAATAAATTAGTACAGGAAATTTTGGGTATTCCTCCTGAGGATACTAAATATGGCGAGATGTACGGTAAGTCTGCTTATGCAACTTCGCCAACAAAACGACAGGAAGACTACATGATAGCAGTGATGACGCTTGAAGGAGATTTGGCGGCCGTAAGGGAACTGGCGATCAACAATGAAGGCGGTAGTCGTGATTTGACCGAAGCAGATTTTGAAAGGGTAATAAAAGACCCGACGAGGAGAGAGCATGCCTTAACTTATTGGCGGAAAGTAAGGGAATATGTTTTGGGTACGGCTGATTTAAGCAGAGCAGAGGAACTTTACCGGGCTTTTGGTTTGGCTCTTGCAGAAAATGGTGACAATTATGAGTGGGATTATGAGAAGATTCATCATTTAGTTAAAAAAGACGGTAGTTTGGCAGAAACAATTCATGGCGATCACCATCGGCCAATTCAACTAACTAAGGTCTTTAGAGACGCAGTAGTTTCTGACCCCGAGTGGATATTGGGTACTGATGATATGGCCTTTGGCAAAATGGATATGTTAAATCTTGGTTCCCGACATTGGCTTCGTCGCGGTGGAGATATAAATGGTCATTGGAATGGCGGTAACGCTGTAACGGATTATCTGATGCACGGTCTTGTTCCTAATCCTGACAAACATAAACTCGCGGAGATGCTTATAAAGGTTCGCGATGCCTACAGTGAGGATATGATTGAAGTTGGTTGGAATGTTTGTGCCAATTTGGCGGCTATGACCAGTAAAATTTACTCATGGGACTGGAAAAGACTGGGATCACCTGCGCAATTAGATATCTGGGGGACAAGAAGAAATGTAGCCGCTTGGATGGCTAATGGCAGACGGGAATTTTGGGATGCTCTTGAACACGCAGATGTTCTTCCGCCGCACGGACATTTTTACTATTATGATGTTCCCGATAAAACAGATATTCACCATCTGCGACGACAGGATCGGGCTGATAATATGCATGTAATCAGGGAAATTGTCGCTCTTGGTATGCTTCTGGCAGTGGCAATTACCATTTACCGTGCTCTTACTGCGCCATCCGAAGAAGAGGAAGGGGGCGGACATCATTAACTGTGACCGCCGTGGCTGCCACCACCACCTTTACCCATACGGCTAATCATGTCTCTGATATTCATCATGTAGTAGAAATTACTGGCAGCTCCCATGACTGTTTGTGTGCTGCCGGTTATCGGCATAACTAAAGTACCCATAGAGATAGGTAAGCCTGTTTTTGGTTTGAACATTTTCTTGACAGAAGCAACTAAATTAGGAGCGATAAAAAGTATCATTAGGGAAAGAATTCCGTTGAAAAGACCAGTGTTAGATTTATCGCTAACACCTATTAAAGGAGGCATCCACATACCTTTATTTTCGGATTGAGTGGCAAAATAGGCAGAAAGAATGATAACCATCATTGTTGCGGGAAAAACCACTAGATTAGCAATAATGTTTCTGATCCAATCGCCGAAGGCGGATTTACCGGGAATAGCTTCGGTCAAAAGTTGCAAGGGACCAAAGATTACCGCGATAATAAGTTGAATATAGGAATTGAAGAGTAAAAGAAAGAGTCTAATAAAGGTAAAAAGTAAGCCAAGGGCAATTATAACACCAATAATCGCCGGTATGGCAATCGTACCCAAAAGAGCTCCCCAACCTAAAAAGATTACGGAGATAAGAGAAACAGCGAAGCTTCCTCCAAACGTTTCTATAAAAATATTTTTTAAAACTGCAGGACCAGCTTCAAATAGTCCGCCTTTGAAAATATACACTCCTAGCTGAAAAAGACCTCCGGTCATAAGATTACTTTGTGTTTCGACAATTTCCTCTGCGGTATAAGTGCCTGTAGCATTGAGAAAAACACTGATGGCGATAGCCATGACTAGGTACATAAGGTCAATCATGAAACCGACAATCGCATAGGAGAAAGTAATGAGGATAAGAGCCACCACTATTTTTGGCAGAGCCATTTGGACGGAAATGACGGTTTTGGGATCTATCTTCATTCGGAAAATGATCATAAAGCCGATTACCACCATGACGATGACGATTACGACATAAGCAAGGTTTCTCATAGTAGTCCAGATAGGTAGAAGCGGTGCTAAACCAACAAAGCCTATTCCTTGAGCATAGGCTGGTTTAGCAAGTAGGCCAGCATTCGCAAGCATGTGTTTGGTGTAAGCAATTCCTGATGCCGGCGGATTTTGGTAGACAATGTCCATTGCATCGGCAAGATACTCAAGGGCGGTTTTTCTGGCTGTCGGTTGGTTTGGGGTATTAGAAGCTTTCGGCATCGCATACTTTTCAAAAGGGATGATGTCTGTTGTTAGGTTAATTGCGGTTAGAAGGAGAGAAGAATGATTTGTTCGTTGATCTGCTATATTTACTGTCTCACTTTTTTTCTCATTTTCTCTCATGCACCATTCGTTATCGAGTACTGATTTTATTGACGGTTGGAATAAAGTGTAGTATTCCTCTGGATTGGGTCTACTGCAATCGGGGGTAGGAATAGGGGTAGAGGTGGGAAAGGGAATAGGAGTAGTGTTGGGATGAGATGTTGGATATGCATCTTGTGCGATTGCTTGTTTTTCCGCAAAGAAGAAAAAAGACAAGATTAGGAAAAAAAGGACAACTTTGGGCAGAAATCTCATAACTTTATTATTCTTTTTTTGGAACAGGAAGTCAAGAAGTGGTTGTTATTTATGGTGATATATATTTTATTTCAAAAATGGTGACCTTTACCCCGGTAAAAGCCTCAATCAAAGTAAAGATGAGGCAAGCCA
>FWPV01002218.1_pt1 | contig 48824 bp, 32 predicted proteins | sample 2228371 | NCBI WGS metagenome assembly FWPV01 (sample SAMEA103939776, study PRJEB20133) | metagenome | reverse complement strand
TGAACCCGCCGGGAAAGCTGGTAGGATACGCTCTCCCCCATGTAAAAGAGGATCGGCGTCTTTCCTTTCAGCATCGGTCCCCAAAACTTCTCAGCCGGCGATTCGCGCCGGTGTCTAGCCACTATGAGGAGGTCTCACCATGTCACGTGTTTGCTCTGTCCGCATGATCCTGCTGCTGCTCTTCTGCGGCGCAGGACTGTGGGCCCAAATTCGCTCGGGAACAATCGTTGGTCTCGTCACCGACACTAGCAACGCCGCCATACCCGGCGCAGCGGTGGAAGTGACCGAAACCGCCACCAATGCGGTCTACCGCGTGGAAACCAACGCCGCCGGACAGTACACCGTCCCGTACCTTCCAGCCGGCCGTTATTCGGTAAAGGTCGAGGCGAAGGGTTTCCGCACATTTACACTGACCAACTTGGAATTATCCACAGCCGGCACCCTGCGAGCGGACGCCCGGCTCGAGATCGGAGCCGTGGAGACCACGGTTACGGTCGAATCCAGAGCTCAAGCCTTGCAAACGGAGAGCGCCACCGTGCAGAACGCCGCCGGCGAGGTCGTCATTCAGGCTCTGCCTAACCCGAACAACAATCCGTTCTATTACGCCTCGCTTCAGCAGGGCGTGGTGCCGCGCGCCAAATTCAACGATACGCAAGACGTGAACGCCTTCGGCATCGGGTCCGACGGACGGCGCAACTTTACTGCCTTATCGATCAATGGCGGTCAGGCTTTCAGCAACGACATCCAGCTCGACGGCGTAAGCATTCAGGCTTCGGCGTGGAATGAGGCGGCGATCCTCCCCAACACCGACGGGCTTCAGGAAGTCCGCACCTCAACGAATAATTACTCAGCCGAGTATGGCCGCTCGCAAGGCGTGATCATCATGACCACCAAGAGCGGGACGAACCAGTACAGGGGCTCGGGCCAGTACCGGCTGCGCAATGAGGCCCTGAACGCCAACACTTTCGAAAACAACACCCGCGAATTGGCCCGCCGTCCGTTTAAGGTCAACCAGTTCGGGGGAACCTTCGGCGGTCCCGTGTGGCTTCCCAGACTGTACAACGGCAAGGATCACACCTTTTTCTTCGTGAGCTACGAGGGTCTGCGCTTCAACGAGGGGCTGCAATATTTGCGAACCGTTCCTACCCCGCTTGAGCGCACGGGGAACTTCAGCCAGACGCGAATCAGCGCCGCCGGACAGATCGTGCCGGTGCAAATCCACGATCCCTTCTCCGCCGTCGCGATCGGCGCCAATCAATACCGCCGCACGCCGTTTCCAAACAGCATCATCCCCGCCAGCCGCCTTTTCACGCCGGCGGCCAACGCTCTGAAAGAGTACCCGGCCCCCAACCGCACGCCTGACGACCTCACCGGCATCAACAATTTCTTCAACTCGATGACGCGGACGTATGAAAAAAATAATGTCAACACGCGAGTCGACCAGCGCGTAGGAGCGCATTCGATCTATGGCACCGCCGGGACGAACTACGGAACCATCAATTCGCCCAACGGTTGGGGCTCCGGGACCCGCGCTTTTACCCAGAGTGGATTTGTCGGGCGGGTGCGCGGCGACAGGAACATTTACGCGTCGGTGGGCGACGTGTGGGCAATATCTCCCTCCTTGGTGGCCGACTTCCGGGTGGGTCTCACGCGCGTCCGGGCGCAAAACGCCGCCGAGGTGTTCCCGAACTTCGATTACAAAACCTACGGCATACCGGACGAATTCCAAGTGGCCAACGCTGCGCCCGGCTTCTATCCCAACATCGGAGAGGGGTTCACCAATTGGAGCGCGCTGAATGGCACCGCGTACCTGGCGAAATTCGAAAAGCAGACCAATTGGAACCTGGTCGGCAGCGTCACCAAGACGCGCGGCCGTTGGACGCACCGCATCGGGACCGAATACCGGGTGTACTTGTCGAATTACCTCGACGCCCGCGGCTCCTTCGATATCCGTACGAACGCCGCTTACACCAGCGGGCAAGTCATCACCGCCGATGGCGGAAACGTCACCAATGATCCGTTGCTGAGCGGTCACGGCGGGGCATCCTTTTTGCTCGGCGCCGGTTATATCGACGCCGGCGAAAACGGCGTCCCGCTCGCTCTCGCCGCCAAGTACTGGGCGATTTATTCCCAAAACGATTGGCGGGCCACTAGCCGCCTGACCTTGAATCTCGGTCTGCGTTACGAGATACAGCCGGCGCCTACCGAGCGCTACAACCGCATGAGCTCTTTCAACTACAACGGCTCGACGCGCGGCACGCCGGGCGCTTTCTTCTTTCCAGGCGCCACCTCCGGCGACCGGAACCTTTACCGGACGCAGTATGGAGATTGGGGGCCGCGGCTTGGACTCGCATACCGGGTGACGCAAACCTTCGTCGTCCGCAGCGGATTCGGCGTCACTTACTTGCCCACAAACACCGGCTATTTCGGCGGTCCCTATTACTACGGCGCGCAGTATTATTTCCCGCGCGCCATCTCGCAGCCATACGGGACCCGCCCGGCTGGAGTCTTAGCCGGCCATTGGGCTCAGGTCAGTTCCGTGCCGCCCCAGGCGAATAACGACGCGAGCGCTCCCATTTACTATGGCGACAACAGCAACCAGCCGCGCTTCGATTATTCAGGCACCCGCAACGGCAAGAGCCTCCAGTGGAACTTCTTTACTGAGAAGCGGCTTGGGCAGAACTATATTGTCAGCGTGGGCTATGCGGGGACACGCAGCTATCACCTGCCGTTCGCACGCTTGCCGTTGAACTCCGTCCAGTTCCTGCCCGACTCCCTGCTCAACGAGTGGCGCCAATCTTACATCGCTTCGAATGGGACCGACCCCGGCGTGCAGCGCATCCCGAATCCGTTCCAGCCGAACCCGGCTGCGCTGATCCCTTACCAAGGCAACCTGGGACAGGCCACCATGCCCCGCCGTGAGACCCTATACATCTTTCCGTATTTCACCAACTTGCCCATTGGCAAGACGGAAGGCTACGCCAACTACCATTCGCTCCAGACTCAGGTGACGCGCCGTTTCAGCGCCGGACTGACGTTTAACGCCAACTACACCTGGTCCAAGGCCATGGACTACTATCAAAGCGAAGCTCAAACCAATGGCTACGCCGATAGCGTGGGCTACATCATGGGCGACCAGGACCGGCGCAACTCGCGCAACACCTACGCGCTTTCGGGCCAGGACATCCCGCATCGCCTGGTTGTCTCGGGCGTTTATGATCTGCCGTGGGGCAAGGGAAAGCGCTTCGCGTTTGGCAGCCCCGCGCTGAACCTGATTGCCGGCGGCTGGCAGCTCGGGGGCGCTTTCACTACCCAAAGCGGCACTCCGATCCAAATCGGCGGCGGCAACACCAACGCCATTAACGGGCGTTCGAACCGCCTGTCCGGCGTGCCGGTGGAGTTGCCTAAGGAACTCCAAAAGTGGTACGACTCGCCCGACGCGGCCGGCCGCACGGTCACCTTGCCGGGAGGCCGCACCGTGGTCGTCAACCGCTTCACCTATTTGCGTTACAACCCGGACGCCTTCCGGGGCAACGTGGCGCGGCTCGCCAATGGCAACCTCGCCAATGACGTGTATTGGTGGGGAACCCTGGCATCCCGCTACGGCGACATTCGCACCGCTGGCCGGACCAACTTCAACCTCAGTCTCCAAAAGCAGTTCCGCATCGGAGAACGCATGGAGACGGCGTTTTCAGCCGAATGCACCAACTTGTTGAACTCGGTGCAAATCAGGCCGGAGGCTTACACCACCAGCTTGGGCGCGGTCATCGCGCAGCCTAGCGCGGCGCAGGCGGCTCAAGGCGTCCAACCCGGCATGGTGGCCAATCAGAACTTCGGATCCAACGGGCTTCGAACCTTCGACCCGCGCCAGGTGGAGCTGCGTCTGCGCATCCGGTTCTGAGACCGGGCGGGTCCACCATCGCATCGCGCGGCGTAGCCTTCCAGAAGCGCTACGCCGCGCCGTTTTGGCCGGCACTAGCTCAAGCGTTTCTTCCAGGAGGCAGATCGTTGTCTGTCTCCGCCGCCGCGATGCACTCTTCCAGCGTCTCCATGGCGAAATCCGCCTGCTCCTTGGTCAGCACCAGAGGCGGCGACAGCCGTATCGCGTTCGGTCCCGCGCCCAGCACCACCACCCCCCGCTCGAACGCCGCACGAGCCACCCGGTTTCGAACCTCCGCATTCCGCTCCTTCGATTCTTGGTCTTTGACGAATTCCACGCCGATCATCAGGCCCAAGCCGCGGACGTCCCCGACCGTCCGGAAGCGCTTTGGCCATTCCCGCATGCGCTCCAGCATGCGCTCTCCCACCCGCGCGGCGTGGTCCACCAGCCCCTGCTCCAGAAGCTCCAGCGTCGCCAGCGCCGCGGCGATGCTCACCGGATTCCCGCCGAAGGTTGACGCGTGCGCGCCGGGCGGCCAAGTCATCAACTCCGCCCGCGCCACCGTGGCGCCGAGAGGCAAACCGCTTGCGATCCCTTTGGCGATGGCCATAATGTCCGGCTCCAGCCCGAAATGCTGGGAAGCCCACATCTTCCCGGTGCGCCCGCACCCGCTCTGCACCTCATCGGCGATCAGCAAAATGTTGTTCCGGCGCGCCGCAGCCGCCAGCTCATCGAAAAACTTCTTTGGCGGCACGACGTAGCCGCCTTCTCCTTGCACCGGCTCGACCACGATCGCCGCCACCTCTTCGGCGGGCGCAACCGTGCGCAGGAGTTCGCCTTCGATATGCTTCACGCACTCCACCGCGCAGGTCTGCTCCTTCTTTCCGAAGGGGCAGCGGTAGCAATAGGCGTATGGCGCATGGTGCACGCCCGCCAGCAGCGGACCGAAGCCTTTCCGCTGCACCGCCTTGCTCGCCGTCAGGGATAAAGACCCCATCGTCCGCCCGTGAAAACCGCCCAGGAAAGCAATGAACCGCTGCCGTCCGGTCGAGTATCGAGCCAGCTTGAGAGCGGCTTCCACCGCTTCGGTCCCCGAATTGCCGAAGTATGTCTTACGCGCTCCCGCGCCCGGGGCGAGCGCCGCGAGCTTTTCCGCCAGCGCCGTAAGGTGCTCGTAATAGAAATCCGTCCCGGACATGTGGATGAGCTCCGCCGCCTGCCGCTGAATTGCCTCCACCACTTTGGGGTGGCAATGCCCCGTGGCGGCGACGGCGATGCCGGCGCTCATGTCCAAGAACCGGTTTCCATCGACGTCCTCGATAATGGCGCCCTCGCCGCGCTTGGCCACCAGCGGGTAGTCGCGGGTATAAGAAGGCGAAACGCTTGCCCTGTCCCGGGCGATGATCTGTTGCGCGCGCGGACCGGGCAGCGAAGTCAAAATGCGGGGAAAATCGGACATTTGACACCTCCTGGGATTTCTCGCTCAGCCAAATCTCAGTAACGGCAGCCCGCATGCGCGGTCAGTCGGAACCGAAAAGCGATGGCCTCGCGGCGGAGGGTGTCATACTTTCATTCTAGCCCCGGAACGGCATTTTTCAACAGGTTGTAACCTCCACGCCGGCGTGATTGATTTCGTAATCGAAAAACCGGGAACGCTCATTGAGCGGCTCGCGCTCGAGCATCCGGCGCACCGCGGCGGCGTCGCCGGGCGACTTGCAGATCATGAGCAGGAATCCGCCGCTTCCGGCGCCCGAAATCCGCATGCCGTGCACGTGCGGGCGCACGCGCGCGAGCAGCGATTCGATCGCTTGGTTGGTCACGAAACCGCACAGGCGCTTTTGCAGCTCCCACGCCGCGTCGATGAAATGCCCTAACGCCTCGGCGTCCTTGCGCGCCAGCGCATCCGCCACGCATTGCGCCACGATGTGTTCTTCCGCCAGCGCCGCCATGGTCGCGCGGTTGCGGTCGAAATATTTGCCCACGATTTCTTGAAGGATGTTCTTCGCCAGCCGCGTCAGACCGGTGTAGTAGAGCAACGTAGTTCCGCCATTCAGCTTCGGATCGAGCAAATCGTCCGGCAAGTAATGGATGCGGGGGTCCGGGAACATGCCCGGCTTGGTGCTGGTGATCTTGACTCCGCCCACGCCGCCGCCGATTTGGTCCTGCCAGCCGCCGCCGGTGGTCAGCGCCTGCTCCAGCCGCAAAACGTCGTGGAAGATCTCCCGGTGGGTCGGACTCCGTCCCAAAAGGCGCCCAATCACCGCCATGATCACCGCGCCCAGAATGCTCGACGTGCCGAGCCCGCTGCCTTTCGGGATTCCCACCAGGGTGGTTAGCTCGATGCCTCCGCCAAAGGCTTCGAGCATCGCCCTGAGCGTCGTGCCCGCCGGCCAGTCCGCCGCATCCGGGGAGAATCCGGAGATCGCCAGAGCGGCTTTCGCCAAAGCGAAGGGATCCTCCGGCCGGCGGTAGTCGAGCAGGTCCTCCAGATCCCGGATCTCCGTACGCCCGCCGCCGTCGATGGAAGCAATGCGGATCACCGGCTCCTCGATCACCCGGCAATAGCAGTGGATGGGCGGCTGCCCGTTCAGGTTCACCGCGACGTTCGTCACGTCGCCTCCGAACTCCAAGGTGTAAGGAGGCGTGTCGGTCCAGCCTCCTCCCAGCTCGATCCGCGCGGGACCCCGCCCCCAAATCGTCTCATCCGGACGCAGGGCGTTACGCGGGCGCTCCCCGGAGCGCAAGGAACTTCTGAGGATGGTCTCGTGCAGGCGTGTGAAAGCCGCGGCGCGCAGCTCGCCGGGATCCAATCCGGGACAGGAAACGCCGGACGAATCGAGCGCCGAACCCAGCGTGTGTGCGATGCGGCAGAAGGTGAAATTTTCCAGCCCGCCGTTCCGCAAGGCGCCGGCGTCATATTCGCGCGCCAGGTTCCAGACTCCATTCGCCAAGTCCGCCGGATCGTCCGAGTGCCGCAAGGCGAACGCCAGATCGGCGGCGGAGAAAGCGCTCTCCCGGCTGAACAGCCGCTGGAGATTCGATTTCAGCTCCCACGCCCGGATCGCAGCGCGCCGCACATGGAAATCCTCCTGGCTGGCAAGCCACGCCACCTCCGCCGCGCTATAGCGGTCCGCTTTCAGGAATTCCTGCTTTTGCGCCGCGCTCGCCCGCCCCGGATCGAACAGCCACAGCCACCGCCGGTAACCGTCCGGAGAATCCACGAACGGGAACACGCGCGCGTTCCACAGCGTCCGCTCCGCCGGCGGAACCTCAGGCTCCCACAAGTCTTCCGCGCGCGCGCCCGCCTTCTCCATCCACTCGGGAAGCATCGCGCCGCAGAACGTGCCGCCTTTCGATGCCGCTTCTTTGAAGGTGTCGTCCACCCCATAGCAGCGCACGAACCAACCCTGAGCGCCGGCTCTCGAACGCCCCTTCACTACCTCCAGACAAGCTCCCCTTGGCAAGGCGAGCTGTTCGTCGACATCCACGCCTACCGCCACGTTGCGTCCTGCCAGCAGCAGCGGCGCGCGCAGCCGGCAGCCTTCCACCCAGGAATCCGAACCAACGACCGCCCCGTCGCCTTCCACTTGGTTATTGACGGAAATCGTGGTGACCACCGGAGGCGTTCCCAGATCCTGCGCCAGAAGCGCCAGCCCGCTCGCTACCAGTTGGCGCGTCGAGCCGAAATGCAGGAAATGGCAGCGCGGCGCGAGCCGCGCCCGGAACGGGATCTTGCGCAGCCGCGGGAAAAGCAATCCTAGCTGCTCTGCGGACCACTTGGAGCCGCTGCCGCGCGCCGAACGCACATAGCGCTCCAGAGTCGCTTCCGCGCCCATGGCGCAGCAGATTTCGCGGTAAAAATCGACGCCTAGATCCAGAACCAGGGGCCAGAGGTCTTCGCCAAACGCTTCCAGCAAAGCCGCTGCCGCCGGGGCGTCGAAGCTCATGACGCCGATATCGAGCGGAGTCTTTCCGAACCGGCTGATGGCTCCCAGTTCCGCTTGCTCTTCGACTGAGGGCTTTTGCAGAAACAGGCGCACTGCGTGATCTTCATCCAGGCAAAATACTCCATGGCGCGCCGCCTCTTCCGGCGAAGCGTAACACCCGAGCGCCGTCATGCCCGGATAGTCCAGCCGCACCGACGAGACATCGAAGCGGTTCAATGCGTCGCCCGCCGCGATCACCACCTGCCCCGCGCCGGACAGCCCCGGCGGCAGATCCAGGAACAGCGGAACCAGGCGGTCGAATATGGTGCTCCCTAACGCGCTATAGCTCTCGCCGGGCAGCGGCACGAAGATCTTCCCGCACGGACCATAAGCCGGCAGCCGGCGCGAATCGCCTCCCGCGTGCACGATCAGAATTCGCAGCTTGCGGAAAACTTCTTCCGCCGGTTCATCCTGCCGCCCGCGCCGCCGCTCCCGCTCGAGAACCATCGACAGGCACTGAAGCGTGCTTCCGCCGCTCCCAATGCGCTTGCCCCCGATATCCGCCACCACGAGCGCCTCGCGCACCCGCGCGAGATGACCGGCTTCCACGCGCCACCGCACCTGCGTTTCATAGGCAGCGGCTTGGAGTTCATTCGAAGCGGTGAGAATCAGGTAATCCCACCGTTCCGGCATCCGGGGAGTGTCGTTCACGCCACCACCTTCTGCCCTCGTTCACGGGCGAGATACTGTTCCAGAATCCAAGCGTACGTCTTTTCCAAACCAGCCCGCAGCGGCGTCGAGGGCTCCCAGTTCAGGTATTTCTTGATCAGCGTGTTATCGCTGTTCCGCCCGTTGACGCCCTTCGGGGCATTCAAGTCGTACACCCGCTTGAGCTTCACGCCGGCGATGTCTTCGACGATATCCACAAGCTGATTAATCGACACCATCTCGCTCGAACCCAAATTGATCGGCTCTTCGATGTCCGAATTCATGATCAGGTGGATGCCGGTGATGCAATCGTCGATATACATGAAGCTCCGCGTCTGCTGCCCCGTGCCCCAGATGACGATCTCATCCTTGCCCTTTAGCTTGGCTTCAATCACCTTCCTGCAAATCGCCGCCGGCGCTTTCTCCCGCCCGCCATCCCAAGTCCCGTGCGGACCATAGACGTTGTGGAAACGCGCCACCCGCGTGCGCAGCCCGTAATCCTCCCGGAAGTGCCGGCACATCCGCTCGCTGAATAGCTTTTCCCACCCGTAGAGCCGGATAGGCGTCCTCTTCCCTCAAGCCCGGGTTGTTCGGATCGCGCTGCTTTTCGGCGTTGTAGACGCATGCCGACGACGAAAAGAAGTACCTCTGCACGCCGTACTTTTTGGCCGCCATCAACATGTGCGTGTTGATCAGCACGCTCAGCATGCAATCCGCTTTGTGCGTCTCGATGAAACCCATCCCGCCCATGTCGGCGGCAAGGTTATAGACTTCGTACGCCCCCCGGGCGGCAGTCTCGCAGTTCTCTTTCTCCTTTAAGTCGAGCGACAGATTCTCCACGTCGTCAAAGATCTGATACCATTCCCCGAAAGGCTTGATGTCAACCGCCCGGATTTTCTTGTATCCTTGCCGGCGCAGGTCGGCTACCAGCGCGCCGCCGATGAAACCGCCCGCGCCGGTCACCACCACGAGTTCATCTTTCATGTTTCGGTTCTCCTGGAAATTCGTTGCAGTAAACGTTATAGTAGCACAGAAAGAAAGGATTGCCTAATGTTCAGAATCAACGGTTTCGGAGCCGCCCTCTGGGCTGCGGCGGCGTGCCTCGCGGCGGAGTCCTCACGCCCGCACATTGTTTTTGTCACCGGAGACGATGAGTACCGCTCCGAATATACCATGCCCGCCATCGGACGCATCCTTGAAGCCCAACACGGATTCCGCGTGAGCGTGGCTATGGCCAAACCCACGCCGCAAAGCAACAAGAACATCGAGGGGTTGGAGGCGCTCGAAACCGCCGATATCGCCGTATTTTATTTGCGATGGCGGGAGCTCCCGCCGGATCAGATGCGCCGGATTTTGACTTTTGTCGAATCCGGAAAGCCGATGGCCGGTTTGCGCACCACCACCCACGCCTTCCGCTACCCGAAAGGCAGCGAGTTCGAACGATGGAACGACGGCTTCGGGCGGGATATCTTCGGGCAGAAGTGGTTCCGGCACCATGGACACACGTCCACCACCGCGGTCACGCTCGTAAAGGAGCAGATGAAGCACCCGATCTTGCGCGGCGTCGCGCCCTCATTCAACGTCCGCTCGTGGCTTTATGTGGTGAATCCATTGGAAGGCGATTGCGTCCCGCTAGCCACCGGGCGGGCGGTCAACCCGCAAACCGAGGACGCCGGACCGCAGCCCGTGGCTTGGACCAAGACCTACCGCGGCGCGCGAGTCTTTTTCACCACCATGGGACATCCGGAAGACTTCCAAGTGGAAGCGTTTCGCCGGCTGCTCGTCAACGGCATTTTGTGGGCTGCGGGCAAGAACGTTCCCTCAGGTGGGGCCAAAGCCGCCTTTGTAGGGGAATTCTCGCCGCCGCCTTCGGGCGTTCCGAAGCGCAAGTGAGTGCTATCTCGCCTGCACTCTCATGCCGTCTTGGAATGACCGCCCGGAGGGGATCGCCACGCGGTCTCCCTCGCGCAGCCCCTCGAGAATCTGAGTGCGCGTGATGCTCGATGGGCCGGTTTTGACCGGCTGCCACTTGAGTCTGTCCCCGGACAGGGCGAAAACTCCCGTGACGCCTTCGCGCACGCTTACGACCTCTTTCGGGACCGTCAGCGCATCCGTCAGCAGCTGCGACTGAATCGAGGCGTTGACGTTCGTTCCGGGCAGCAAGTCCCGGTTCGGGTTATCCACGAAGCACACCACCTCGCCCACTTGCCGCGTGCCGAGAACAGAGATCTCTACCGGAGCGCGGTCCACCTTGCCCGTCCATTTCAGGTCCGGCTTGGCGTCCCACGTTACAGTCACCGGCATCCCGGCTTTCACGCGTCCCAGCTCCGGCTCGTCCACGTACACGAGCACGCGCATGCGATCCATCCGCCCGATGCGCGCCACTTCGCTCCCCTGGGCGGCGAACGCGCCGCGCCGGATCTTGAGCGAATAGACGACCCCCGCCGCCGGCGCGCGGATCACGCTGAGCGTGATGGCGCGGCGCGCCTTCTCCGCCGCCGCTTGTGCTTCTTTCAGCCGCGCTTCCGCCGCCGTAAGGTCGTTTTGGGTGACCAGCCCGCGCCGCCGCCCTTCCAGGGATTCAATCTGCGCCTGCGCTTGCGCCACGCGGTCGCGCGCGGCGAGCAGCTCTTGGGTGGTCGCCGCCTTCTTTTCCACGAGGCGCGCGAGCGACTCCGCTTCCCGCTGCGCAGACTGCCGCTCTAGCTCCGCCTTGCGAATCGCGCCCTCGATCTCGGCGATTTCCGCCGCGCGCCCGCCTTGCTGAAGCGCCGCCAGTTCAGCTCTGACTTGGGCGATGCGGGCTTCCGCAGCGGCTAATTCGGCGCGCGCCGCGGAGTCGTCCAATTCCGCCAGGATCGCCCCTTGGGCTATCGTTTGGCCGTCTTGGACCAGCAGCCGCAACACCGTGCCGCCCGCCGCGGCATGCACCGGCGTCCACTCAATGGGTTCCGCTTTGCCGTTGGTGGTGACCGTATCCACCAGAGTCTCGCGGATCACCGGCGCAAAGCTCACTTCCTGAGGCGCCGACTTCCGCACCGCCAGCCACGCCACGGCGCCGGCGATTACAACAAGCGCAACCACCACCAACAGTCTCTTGATCACCCGTGACTCTCCCCGCAGACCGCCAGAACCGGAATACGCGGGATCTATAAGCCGGTTTCTGTACCTCGCAAGAGGCGGCAGCCATTCCTCTAGGCGCGCCATTACTGACGCGCTCAAGCAACCTACCCGGAAGTCGAACGGAGCGGGCCACTCCTCCTCCCCTATTTGGTCTTGCTCCGCGTGGGGTTTGCCCTGCCGGAACGGATTGCTCCGTCCGCGGTGCGCTCTTACCGCACCTTTTCACCCTTACCTTCATCAGGCGGTATATTTTCTGTGGCACTTTCCGTGAAATTCGCTTTGAGCGAATCCCCCCGGCCGTTAGCCGGCACGCTGCCCTGTGGAGACCGGACTTTCCTCCCGGCAAAAACCGGGCGGCTGCCCATCCCGCGTACTCCTACTCCCAGTATCTCACGCGGGGAGCGTTACTCCACGAGCACCAGCGGGGAACGGTGGAATGCGAAGCGCTTGCCATACTCATCCACCAAGCTGACTTGGCAAGTGTACCGTCCCGGCTTCAGGGCGTTGAGCGGGACCTGGAATCGCACCGGCGCGACCGACGGGCGTTTCTCCGCCACTTCCCGCACCCGCACCACCTCAGTCTCGAACGCCTTCGCCCTGCCGCGGAAAAAGCTGAGGCTCGCCGTGATGCTCGGCGTCTTCGTCTCCGGCGCCAGCCCGGGATCGTACACCTCCAGATAGACGTACAGATTCTGGTCTCTCCGGAAGACCTTGGTGATGGAAGGCACGAGCTTCTGCCCCTCTTCGATCAGCGGGTGCAGCGAAATCAGGCGCTTATTCCGCTCGGCTGCCCCCACCGTGGCTGAAAGCGGCTCCCTCTGATTCGCCCACACGACCGAACTCGTGCGCAGCCACTGGTTCTCCGACATAAGATCCGGAATGCGGAACTTGGTTTCGAACGTCCCCATCTTGCCGGTGACGTTCTCCCGCGCCAGAAACTTAATCCGGTAGTCGCCCGGCGCCAGGATAAAGCCGGAATCATAGCCCAGATTCCGCTTGCTCAGGCTGCCTGCCGTTTCGCCCTTCAGGCGGACTTTGATCATGTCGCGCACCGTGCCCACCACGCGCCCCTTGCTGTCGCGCACTTGTCCGATGAAATCCAGTTCGGTCTCCTCCGCGCGCCCGCTGCGAGCCAGCTCCACCGCCGTGCCCGGAATCTTCACCGACACAGGCACGAAATACTGGCTGCGCCCCATGCGGAAGTAGTCGACCTCCAACGCGATCGGCAAGTCCGTGATCGGGTCGCCGAGCAACAGCGCCTCTTCCAACTGCCGCTCTTTGTCGGCGGCGTCAAACTTCTTGAACTCCTTCGGCGCGAAATAACCAGAACGGTAGTCTAGCTTGGCGTGCGGCTGCGACTTCACCGTCACCCGGATGCGCCGGAACCGCCCGTCCTGCGCCGTATTGCTCGAATAATACCCGAGGATGTAATAGCTCGAAATGTCCTTCTGCGCCTGGCGGATGCCCTGCGTCAGATCGTTTGAATCGAGCAGCGCCTTGCCGCCCGTATCGCCCGCCAGGGTATAGAGCGTCTCCTGCTGGCTGTTGAACTGCTCCCGCATCGACCTCTGGCTGGCGCCTGAGAAGATACCCGTCCCTCTCGCTGAACCCCGCGACGCGTCGCCCGCCGGGGCGCTCGCCACCAACCCGCGCGCGTCGACGGGATAGAAAGACACGTTCGCCCGCAGCGCCGCGTTGATCGTCGACCGCAACTGCGATTCGTTCTCCACGCCCGTCCGCCCCACGCCGCTCGAGAAGTAGATCAGCGCCTTCTTTTCCGGCAGCGAACCCAGCAGCTTCGCCGCCGACTCGAGCGCGCTCAACTTGCGGTCCGTGTTGAAAATCGCGAACTCGGTTTCATCCGCCATAAAGGCGTCGCCCGTGTCCTCGGCGGTTTCTTCATCCGCCGCTACGTTCTCAACCGCGAGGTCGCTCGCTTCCCCGATGCGGAACGCCCGGATTGCCGCTCTGAGCCGCTCCTTATCGTCCGTGAAGTCCTCCATGATCTCCAGCTTGTTGCCGAACGCCATGATGGCGACGAGATCCGAGGGCGTCATCTGTTCGTCGATGAATTTCAGCGCCGACTTTTGCGCGCGCACCTGATCCGCCGGCGGCATCGAAGAAAAGTCGAAAAACAGCACCAGTAGCCTCCGGTCGCGGTAACGGACCTGCCCCGGCGCGGAAGGCGTGATTTCCTTCTTCGGGACCGGTCTTTCGGTCTTGACGCCGGCGGGCTCTTTTTTCGCCTCCGCCCTGATGCTCGGCGGCGGGGAGGGAATGTCGGTCTCGAGCCGTTGATACTCGAAGACCGAAATCTTTTGCGGCTTGCCGTCCTCGGTGACGGTGAAGTCTTGGGCTGTCAGCCCCTCGATCGGCTTGCCATCCCGGCCGCGGACATCCACGTTGACAATGACGAGATTGGTCGTGACCGAAAGTTTGACGCTCGGCTGCGGTTCCTGTGCGAAGAGAAAAGCTGCTGTGACGAGAACGTAGGGATATCGCATACTAGAATCGCATCCTCAGGCTCAGGGACACGGACCGCATGTTGCCTGCCGCAAGAGGCAGCCCGTACGTCCGGGCGTTGACCACCGTGCCGATGCGGGTGATATTCACGCTGTTCAGCGCATTGTCCGCTTCTGCGCGAAGATCGAGCGATCGCCGGTTGTCCTTCAACCGGAACGTGCGTCCGAACGACATGTTCATCGTGAAGACCGACGGACCGCGGATGGTGTTCCGCCCCGCGTTTCCAAAGCGCCCCGGCGGCGGCACGGTGAACGCCGCCAGGTTGAAGAACCCGCTTCCGGTGTATAGCGGCAGTCCCGTGGCGTCCGCGCGCCCGCTGCCCACCGCGCCGGTGCCGCCCACGTCCGATTGGTTGCCCAGCACCTGCGCCGTCATCGGCGAGCCGGAACGGATCGTGACGCCGCCGGTGAACGTCCAGTCCCTCCACAGCGCGTTGTGCACTTGCCGTGTGACGCTCCCGCCCCCGCCTCGCCCCGCCGCCGTCGAAAACATGTAGAAGAGGTTAAACGTGTGCCTCCGGTCGAAGCTCGAAATACCCCGCTCGGCGCGCAAGTCTCTATCGTTCTGCGCCACTGTGGCGCCGCCCCCTCCGCCGAAGCTCGAAGCGTTGTCGATGGACTTTCCGAACGTGTAGTTGGCGTTAGCCGAGATGCCCCGCCGGAACCGCCGCGTCAGCCGCGCGTTCATCGAATGGAAAATCGAGTTGCCTTCGGAGCTGTCAAACGTGAAACCGGAGGCGTTGGCGATCACCCGCCGGTCTTCCGAAGTGGTGGGCGAACCCGGCGCGGCGCGATTCGGCAGTCTTTGAATGTCCAGCCGCGTGCCCTTGGTTCCCACATACCCCACTTCCATCATCAGCGAGTATGGCAAGTCGGTTTGAATCGCAAAGTTCCACGTCTGCGCGTAACTGGATCGGTAGAACCGGTCCACGGCGTAGGTATTCAGGATTTTGCCGGTGGGCGTCAGCGCGAAGCCGTCCTGAATCGTCAGCGGAACGGACACCGATCTCACGAGCGACGAAGTCTGCGCGAACGGGGGCTGCTGCGTCAGCCGCGACGCCGAGATGTTCGCCGCCGAACCCGCGTAATACCATCCATAGCCCGCGCGGATTTGCACCCGCCGGCTTGGAACCGGGCGCCAAGCTATGCCCACCCGCGGCGCCAGGTTATTGGCGTCGGAATTCACCAGCCCGTCCGGGAACCGCCCCGTGTATGGACCGATGCTGCCCGGAACCACCGGCGCCACCGCCGTGAAACCGGGGGCGATGTCCAAATTGGCCATCCGACCGTACTTTTCGTGCTGCGGCGGCTGCAACTCGTAACGCAGCCCCACGTTCAATGTGAAGTTTGAGCGGATGCGCCAGTCGTCGAGGAAAAATAAGTTGTAGCTCGAACCGCGCAGGTAGACGTCCGGGTTGCCCAGCCGGATCGAACTCGACTGCGGGAGCCCGAGCAAGAAATCCGCGAAATCCAGGCCTGTGCCTGCCACCGGGAATCCCAGCTCGTCGTACCGGCTCGTGGCGATGCCGGAGAACGTGAACGAACCGCGCGCGTTCTGCTGCCCGAAGCTGTTGCTCAAACTCCGCCGCCACGTGGCTCCCATCGAGAAATTGTGCGTCTTCCAAACCCGCACCAGGCTCTCGCTCAACGACACGGACTGGCTCCGCTGCTGGCTCGCGCTGGCGTCGGTCAAGGCGCCGAAGTTGGTGAACGACAAGTTCGGCGGACCGTAATTCCGCGGGTCGGTCGAGGTGCCCCGGATGCCCAACTCCCGCGCCCAATCCCTGCCATAGGCGAAGAAAGGAATCAGGTCGTTCCGGTTGCGGTTGAAGCTTAGCCTGAGGTTGTTCACTATTCCCGTCGCAACGGTGTGGCTCCAGTTCACATCCGCGCTCACGCCGCGCCCTTTTGATTCGTCCACGAAGCCGAATAGCTGGGTGGTCGAGCCGTTGCGCTGCTGGATGTTAAACGAGCCCGACAGCCGGTCCTTGCGCGAGAAGCTGCGGTTCAATCGCACGCCGAAATTGTCGCTGTTCTGCGGGCGGCTGGCCACAATCTGGTAGTTCTGCACCTGCCCGGGCTGGTTGGGCAGCGGAAATAGCGTCAGCAGCGCCCGCGAAGCCGAATTCTGCCTCAGGACAGGAATGATGTTGTTGGGGAAGGGCTGCCGGGTTTGCGGGTCGAATATCGACACACCGCCCGCCCCTGCCGAACGGATGACCGAGCTGGAGAAATCGCCGTTGCGCTCCGCCTGGGTCGGCATGGTCGAAATCGCGTCCCAAGGATTCCGGCTGCGCGTGCCGAAATAGTTGATGAAGAAAAACGTCCGGCTGTCTTTAACGATCTTGGGGATGTTCAGATTTCCACCCAGCATCAGGGTGAAGCGGCTCTGGGCGTAGGACGGCTTCGGAATCTCCTGCCCGCTGATGGAATAGGGCTTGGCGTCGAGCGCCGAATTACGCAGCGAAAAAGATGCGCCGCCGCGCAGCGAATCCCGCATCCGGCTGCTCCGGTTGCCGAAGAAAACCGGTCTTCCGGGTCCTGGAGGACCTCCCGGGCGCCCACCAGGACCGCGGCCGCCGCTCATGCCCGGACCTCCTCCGGGCGGTCCACCGCGCCCGCCGGGACCACCACCCATCATCCCGGGACCACCGCCCATCATGCCCGGACCACCGCTTATTACTACCGGACCGCCCATGCCGGGGCTGTTCAGCACTAATACACGGCCTCCCGTGCCGGGTCCCCCTTCAAGAGCGCCGCCCGGTCCGCCCTCTCCGGCTCCCGGAGGCAGTAAGCCCGCTGCGCGGAGCGCTTCAAAGCGCTCCCGCATGTCCTCGGGGCGGCCCATCATCATGAACATGTCTTCCCGTGCCGCATCTTGAAGCCCTTGGCTCAAACTCCCGCTAAGCAAGTACGATTCATTGGCGTTCTGAAGGAGGTCCTGCCCCGGCAAGGCGTTGAGGGGCGCCGAAAACGCCTCTTGCAAGTCGGCTTCGGCCGGCGCGCCTCCCGCTTCGCTCAAACTCAACCGCTGGAATCCGCCGGTTCTTTGCTGCCCGCTTGGCCCGCCCGGCTTGGCGCCCGCCACCTGCCGCTGCCGGGAGTCCGGTTTAGCCGTGGCGGGTTTCGGCGGTTCGGCTTTGGCCGCTTCCGTCTTCGCCGGCTCGGGCTTAGCCGCTTCCGCTTTGGCTGCCCCGGGCTTCGGCGTCTCTAACTTAGCGGCTTGCACCATCGCGATGGGCGGCCGCAGTTGCAATTCGATTTCAAGAGGCGGTGCGGATTCCACCACCGTGAACGCCCGCTCGGCCGGCAAGAAACCGACCATCTCCACTTCGATTTTCCAGACCCCCTCCGGCAGATCACGGAAAAGATACGCTCCGGTTTCGTCCGTGGTGGTGACAACCTTGCGGCCATTCTGCGTAGCCGTGACTGTCGCCCCTGGGATGGGCAAACCCTGCGACCGAACCACACCGCGGTGTTCGGCCGCCATTAGGCTCAAACTGAGCAGCAGTGTCGCCGCCGGAGCGTATCGCATAGTCGCCGTCCTGACTCGAGATTATTTCGCGCGCTGGGCCGTGAACTCCCTTGGAGGACGGTCCATGCCCTCAATGGATTGAGTAAACTTTATCTCGTCGCCCGAAACCTTGCCTTTGTACAGCATCACCATGGTCCGGTCCTGGAAGCGCCGCTGGATCTTAAACGAGATGTCGTTACCCTTGATTTTGCCCTCCGAAATCTCAACCTCACTGCCGCCCGGCCCGGACATCGTGCCGGTGAGTTTCTCTCCGCTGGCCTTGAAGTTGAAAGTGACCACCATTTCCTTGGCGTTGCCGCCGCCCGCGCCCGGAGGTCCGCCCTTGCCGCCCATGCGGGCCGGCATTTTCGCCGTCCACTTCCCGTCCACGTCCGCCGCATAGGCCGACATGGCGCCCACGACTGACGCGAGCAACGCGCACAAAAAGATCTTCTTCTTCATTTACGTCTCCTTTGACCCGAAGGTTTACTCGCTTAAAAGACCGCACCGCCGGATTCAAAGTTACCCTCCGGGAAACCGGACGGCGCGCGCGTCTGTAAAGAACTGTAAACGGCCGGGAAAGCCGGTAAGATGGTCTCAGGACGACTGATGGCCTTGCGCGCCCTGATGGTCCTGCTTCTGGCTGCTTTCGCTGGACAGGCCAAGACGCCCAAATATAAATTGAAGGGTGAGATTTCCCCGCCGGCGCGCTCCTATGTCGCCCTTTACGGCGCTACGACGCCGTACAGCAACGGCGCTCCCACCGATTTCCGCGGCGGTTTCGAGTTCAAGAACCTCGACGCGGGAACTTACACTCTTTCCATTTACGTCCGCAACCGCGGCGAACTCAGCCGCACGATTGAAGTTGGACCCGGCACCGCCGACAAGAAGCGCGTCGTCACCGTGCGCCTCCGCCTTGACGACCGTCTGATGGACCGCGAAGCCGCCAAGCGCGCCCACTTGGTAAATATCCGCGAACTCTCGGTTTCCGACAAAGCCCGCAAAGCTTACATGGACGCCCAGAAACGCCTCGCCAAACGTGACACCGCAGGAGCGCTCGCGAAATTGAATGAAGCAGTGAAGATTTCACCGCAATTTGTGGCGGCGTGGAATCACATCGGCACCATCCATTATCAAACCCGCAAATACCCGGACGCCGAGCAAGCCTTCCGCACCGCCCTTAAGCACGATCCGGAGGCGCACTCGCCGCTCGTGAACCTCGGCGGCGTGCTGTTAAATCTGAAGCGTCCCGAGGAAGCTCTTCAGTACAACAAGAGAGCCGCCGAAGCCCGCCCGCAAGACGCCTTGGCTAACGCGCAGTTGGGCATGAATTACCTCATGCTGGGCGATCAAAACCTGGGCAAGAAATATCTTCTGGTTGCGAAGAAGCTTGACCCGGCGCATTTCTCCCATCCCCAAATGCTCCTGGCTGAAATCTATTTGCGGGAAGGCAACCGCGCCGCGGCAGCGCGCGAGTTGGAGGAGTTTCTGGAGCTGCATCCTGACTACGCCGCGCGCGACAAGGTCCGCGCTGCTATCACCAAATTGCAGCAGTCACCTTGAGCGGAACCCGACCTCTCCGAGCACAATGCCTAATTCGCGGTGGTCCCCCGGCGGTTGGAAGGTTCGGTCTACCGAAATGGCCACCACCGCCGAGCCGCTTTTCGGCGCTAGCGGCGCGGACTCCACCATGTGCAGACCCGGACCCGGCAGGTCCCGCGACGCCGCCTCCACGCCGTCGAGCAGCAGCGTAACGCGCCGCGCGGGCGCAGCCTCGGGCACGTACACGGTGGCGTAAAGCACGCTCGCCGCCTCCGGGCGCTTCAACAGAATCACCGCCTTGCCCGCCATCCAGCGCGCCCGTTCTTCCAATTGATACACGCCGCTCACAATGTGCAGCTCCGCCTCGGGCGCATCCATCTTGATCTGGCTAAGCGTCGGCTGGCGTTCCACCACCGCGTGAAAATGCAAGCGGTCCACCGGCTTGGTCGAGATGTCGAAAGCCCGCAGCCCGCGCGACGCCGTCGAATAAGCCGAACGGGCGTTCAGCCCGATGAGCACGAACGGAACCGCAGGGCGGATCTCGCCGCTGAACATCAGAGTTTTCCGACCGCCGCCCGTGGTGTACGGGACCGGATAGCCCAGTTCGCTCGACACCACGTACTCTCCTGGCTGCACCGCCTGTCCCTCCACAATGGGCAGACCGCCCCGCGACTCGGCGTAGTAGCGTAAGCCCCATTCGCCGTTGATCCACACGCGCTTCATTTCTTTCTCTGCGGGAAGGAGGTTGGCGAACTGGCGGTAACCATCCCAATGCTGATAGTTCGCCGCCGCCAGACCCATACTCAGCGCCATCTGCGCCGCCACTGCCGGCCAGAACCACGCGCCCGTCCGCGACACCAGGATGGCCAGCGGAGCAGCCAGCGGCAGCAGATACCGCGCCGACCCGGCAAAGAACACAACCAGCGCGCCTGCGAAAAACAGGAGGCACCAAGCCGCCATGAAGTCCTGGCGCTGCCGCCACAGCCACACCAGGACCAGCGCGCCGGTGCCGAAGCACAGCCAGAACAGGGGATGCGGATCTTTGTAGATCGCCACCGCCGCCGCGCCCGCTCCCGCCGCCCACGCCAGCGCGCCTGCCCGCCGCGCCGCGAACCAGACCAGCGGGGGAAAAATCATCCAGCCCAGATGCACCGTCAGCGCCACGGCGTTTTTCGCCTTGGCGAAGGCGTTTTGCAGGTTGTAAGTTTGAAAGTACCCGCTCAACACCTCCGCCGGCAGCGTACCGGAACTCGCGCGTTCCCATATCTGCCATGCCGCCAGAATCGCAGGCGCCGTGAAGACGGCGAGCCACCCTGATTTCCAATCCCGCGCTTCCTTCCATAGATACAGCGCCAGAATGGGGACCAGAAAAACCGCCTGAAAAGCCGCCATCGCCGCCAGCGCCATCGCCGCTCCGGACGCCAGAAGCCAAGCTTGGGAGCGGTTGTCCACTGCCCGGACGAACAGCGCCACCGCCGCCATCCAGAACGCCAGGAATGGCAGGTCCGCTTCGAGCGAGGTGCCGTTCACCACGAACGCGGGCACTGCCAGAAAGAGGAACGCCGCCGCCAGCGGGCGCGGCGAGAACCGCGCCGCCAGCGAATACATGCTGAAGGCCGCAATCAGGGAAAAGAGAATATAGGCGGCGTGAAACAGCGGCTCGCGCACATCCCCCGCGAGCCACAGCAAAGCTCCCAGAACCCAGCCGTTGAGCGGCGGGTGGGGGTGCCCCAGCATGCTGACGGGCTTTCCCAGAAAGACATACTGCGCGCGGTTCGGATGCAGAGGGTCGATCTGCGCATGCTGCGCGGCGGCGAGGTAATAAACGTCGTCTCCCTGAATCGCCTGATTGAGAAAAGGAAGCCGCAGCGCCAGGACGGCGATGGCAATCAGCAAGTATGACCGCCAGCGTACCGGCACGCGCCCCTACTCCGGCTTCCAGCGGACCACCGGCTTGCGCGCCGCCGTCACTTCATCCACCCGGCTGGTCCGCGTGGTATGCGGCGCGGACTTCACCATCTCGGGGTCCTCCTCGATCTCTTTGGAGATCGAAATCAGCGCTTCGGCGAACAGGTCCAATTCCAACTTGCTCTCTGTCTCCGTCGGCTCGATCATCATTGCGCCATGGACGATGAGCGGAAAGCTCACGGTGTAAGGATGAAAGCCGTAATCGATCAGCCGCTTGGCGATGTCGCCCCCACTCACGCCCCTGCGCGCCTGCCGTTCGTCGCTGAACACCACCTCATGCATGGTCTGCGCTTTCACCGGCAGCTCGAAATGCGGCTCCAGCCTCTTTCGCAAATAATTGGCGTTCAGGACGGCGTCCTGTGTCGCCCGCTTCAACCCTTCGGCGCCGTGCGCCAAAATGTAAGCCAGCGCGCGCACCAGCACGCCAAAGTTGCCATAGAACGCCCGCACCCGCCCGATGGACTGCGGGCGGTCGTAGTCCCATCCCAGCGAGCCGCCCGTTTGCTTCAGCCGGGGAAGCGGCAAGAACGGCTCCAGAATGCGCTTTACCGCCACGGGACCCGCGCCCGGACCACCGCCGCCGTGGGGCGTGGAAAACGTCTTGTGCAGATTCAGGTGCAGGACGTCCACCCCGAAGTCGCCGGGACGGGCAACGCCCACCAGCGCGTTCATGTTCGCGCCGTCCATATAAACGAGCGCGCCTTTGGCATGCAGGATCTCCGCAATCCGCCGGATATCCTTCTCGAAGACGCCCAGCGTATTCGGATTGGTCACCATCAGCCCGGCGACGTCCTCGTCCACCGCCGCCGCCAGAGCTTCCGGATCGATCATGCCCTGCTCGTTGCTCTTGATGTTTTCCACCGCGTAACCCGCCATCGCCGCAGTGGCGGGATTGGTTCCATGCGCGGAGTCGGGAATCAAAATCTTCTTGCGCGGATGCCCTTGCGCCTCATGGTAAGCGCGCACCAGCAAAATGCCTGTCAATTCCCCGTGCGCCCCCGCCGCCGGCTGCAAAGTCACGGCGTCCATGCCGGTGATTTCGGTGAGGGCGCTCTCCAGCGCTGCAAGCACTTCGAGCGAGCCTTGAACCAGACTTTCCGGCGCGTAAGGATGCGCCCACGCGAAGCCCTTGAGTCCCGCCACCGCTTCGTTGACGCGCGGGTTGTACTTCATCGTGCACGAGCCGAGGGGGTACAGCCCCAAGTCAATCGCGTAGTTCCAGGTGGAAAGCCGCGTGAAGTGGCGGATCGCCTCCACCTCGCTTACTTCCGGGAACCCCTCGATGGCAGCGCGCGTGTTCTCCGCTCCTAGCGCCGCTGCGGGATCCGCCTCAGGGACATCCAGCGGCGGCAATTGATAGCCCTTCTTGCCCGGCGAGCTGATTTCGAACAATAGCGGTTCGTTCTGCGTAACATGGGGACGCGCCTTTTTGATCATCGCCCGAGCTCCTCCTTTACCGCGTCCATCGCTTCGCGGCGGCTCATCTCCGTGGCGCACAATAACAGGCAGCCGCTCAGTTCGGGGTAGAAGCGTCCCAGCGGCAAGCCGCCGATGATCTTGCGCTCCACGAGCGCGCGGTGGACCTCCTCCGGCGCCCGGCGCCCCGTGCGCACCACAAACTCGTTAAAGTACGGCGCCGTGAAGCGCAGGTCGAGCCCCGCAGCCAGGTACCGCGCTTTCGAAAGGTTTTGCACCGCCAGTTCGCGCAAGCCTTCTTTGCCGTACACGGTCATGAAAACCGTCGCCATCAGCGCCACCAGCGCTTGATTGGTGCAGATGTTCGACGTAGCTTTCTCCCGCCGGATGTGCTGCTCGCGCGTGGCGAGCGTCAGGCAGAACACCCGCTGCCCGCGGGAATCCACCGTTTGCCCCACTAGGCGCCCGGGCAACTGCCGAATGAATTTCTCTTTCGTGGCGATCACGCCCGCGTAAGGACCGCCATAACTCGGGGCGATCGCGAAGGACTGCAATTCGCCGGCTACGATGTCGGCGTCCACGGGCGGAGCAAGCACCCCCAGGGAAACCGCCTCCGCAACCACGACGATGAGAAGCGCCCCTGCCCGGTGCGCGATTTCCGCCGCCGTCCGGATATTCTCCACCGCGCCGAAAAAGTTGGGCGATTGGATAATCACAGCCGCCGTATCCGCATCCACGGCGCGTTCCAAGGCTTCCCAGTCGCAAGTTCCCGCCCCGTCCAGATAGCCGAACTCGCACACCGGCGCATCCTGCCGCCGGACGTACGTCGCCAGCACCTGCCGGTACTCCGGGTGCACCGCCCGGCTCACCACCGTCTTCCGGCGCCCGGTGATGCGCATCGCCATCATTGCCGCTTCCGGCACGGCGGTCGAGCCGTCATACATGGAGGCGTTCGCCACATCCATGCCGGTCAACTGGCAAATCATCGTCTGAAATTCGAAAATCGCCGTCAGCGTGCCTTGCGAAATCTCGGCTTGGTAAGGGGTATAGGAAGTCAGGAATTCGCCCCGCGATACGACGGCGTCCACCAGCACCGGGCGGTAGTGCTGATACACGCCCGCGCCCAGGAAAGAGTCATACCCGGAGGCGTTCGCGGCGGCGCAGCGCTCGAAATATTCGATGATCTCATACTCCGACCTGCCGGGCGCCAGGTTCAACGGGCGGTTGAGGCGCACTTCCTCGGGCAAGGCGGAAAATAGATCTTCCAAAGACGAGACGCCGCACGCTTCGAGCATGGCGCGGCGCTCGGAGTCGGACTTCGGTAAGTATCGCATGGAAAAGCAAAGTATGGACGCCCGTGAGGGGTTTTATGTCCCTAAGTATTCTTGATACTCGGCGGCGGTCAGCAGCTCTTTTAATTCTTCCGGATTGCTCAGCCGGATCTTCACCAGCCACGCCTCTCCGTGAGGATCCTGGTTTAGCTTTTCCGGCGCCTCGGCGAGCGCGGCGTTCACCTCCACAACCTCGCCGGACACCGGCGAGAACAGCTCGGATACAGCCTTCACCGACTCCACCGAGCCCATGACTTTCATCTTTTCCACCGCCGAGCCCGGCTTCGGGAGATCGACATAAACGATGTCGCCCAGCTCCTTTTGCGCATGGTCGGTGATGCCCACCGTGCCGGTGTCTCCCTCCACCGAGATCCACTCGTGCTCTTTCGTGTAACGGAAGTTTTCCGGGTACATTACGCTTTCGCTCTCTTGTAAAAAGGTGTAGGCACGGTTACCGCCTCCACCGGCTGGTTTCGCACCAGTACCTGGATGCTCCTGCCGGTGGACGCCGCTTCGAGCGGGAGGTAACACAAGCCGATGTTCTTATTCAAAGACGGCGCCGGACCTCCGCTAGTCACCCACCCCGCCAGCGCGCCGTCAACCAGCACCTCATAGCCGTCCCGGGCGATCCCGCGCCCCCGCATCTCGAATCCCGCCAGCGCCCTCCTGACTCCCCGTTCTTTCTGCCGCTCTAGCGCTGCGCGCCCGTGGAAATCGCCTTTTTCGAACTTTACAATCCAGGCTAAGCCTGCCTCGAGCGGCGTAATTGTGGCGTCGATCTCGTGCCCGTACAACGCCATCTTGGCTTCCAGCCGCAAGGTATTGCGCGCTCCCAAGCCGCAGGGCTTGATGCCGAATTCCTCCCCTGCCGCCAGCGCCGCATCCCAAATGCGCGGCGCATGCTCCGGCGCCACATAAACCTCGAAGCCGTCCTCGCCCGTGCGGGCTACACGGGCGATTCTCGCCGGCGCGCCGCAGACCTCGCCGTCCGTAAACCAGTAATAACGGATCGCCGCCAAGTCCGTCCCGGTCAGCTTCGCTAGCGTCGCCTGCGCCCGCGGACCTTGGATGGCGATCTGCGCATAGCGGGGGCTTGCGAACTCCACTTCGCAATCCCACCGGTTTAGCGAACGGATGTGTTCGAAGTCTTTCTCTTGGTTGGCGGCGTTGACGCACAGGAAGTAGTGGTCCGGCGCCACCTTGTGGACCAGAATGTCGTCCACAAACCCACCGTGCTCATACAGCAGCGCAGAGTACTGCGCCTGCCCAACGTTCAGGCGGGAAGCGTCGTTGGTGGCGGCGTAATTGATCAGTTGCAACGCTTCCGGTCCGCGGATCTCGATTTCGCCCATATGGCTGACGTCGAACATACCCACAGCCCGCCTTACCGCATGATGTTCCTCGAGAATCCCCGAATACTGCACAGGCATGTCCCAGCCGCCGAAATCGACCATCCGGGCGCCCATCCGCCGGTGCGTCGCATTCAACGCCGTAACCTTCAGCACTTCCCCACCATAACAAATCCCTGCTGTTTGCCGCTAAACCGCGGTTCGGTGTGGACGTCTTCCGCGGACGCATTGAGAAACTCTATCTCTCGTATTTGCAATAGGTTGGAAGGCGGCTGGCACGAGCGCCTACGGAATGCGGGGTGGGCAGAGCCTGAGGCGGATCGTGTCGCCGCGGCGGGGTTACTGAACGCGCAACGTGACACCCGGCTGCGAGGCGGCGCCGCTCACCAGAATCTCGAGCGGAACGGCATCGCCCGCCGGCGCGTCGTGCGGAACGCAGGCGTTGAGCTGGAGCACGCCGGGATGGATGAGCCCGCTCCAATTGTGCTCGCACCGGCTCTCGACACCCCCGATGCGCACGAGCGGGCTGTTCGCCGGGCGCGGAAACTGGCCCGGCGCCGGCTGCCGCCCGTCGGTCCAAGCCGGAACGAGCGCGCCCTCTCCCGTGGCAAAGAAGGTTACATACTGACCGCGAGGCAGGGGGCGGTCCCGGTTGAAAACCGGCTGTCTACCGTCCTGATTGACGGCTACGGCTTGCCCGGCGCCGCCGGAGTAGGTGTAGATTCCCGGCGCGGCGGCTGCCACCGGGAGTTCGACCGCGTTGGACCTCACCCCGAAGGATTCCACTTCCACCCGCGTGACGCCAGAAACCCCGTACGGGACGATCGCGTTCACCTGTCCCTGAGAGGTGAACAGCACAGGCGCAGGACGCCCGTCGAACAGCACCCTGGTTCCGGCGAGCACGCGCGGCAGGTTCCCATCGCTGTCGGACTGCGCCGCAGCCGGCTGCGGGGATCCGATTCCCTCGCCAAACAGCGTGACGGTTTCGCCCGGCGCCACCGCGCCGCCCCGGAAGCTAGCCGCATTCACGACGCCCTCGCGCGTCAGCCGTCCCGCGCCCGCCGCCGGACCGATTGCGACGAACACCGGCTCGTTTGCCGCAGCCGCGGTGAATTCTATGGTCCTCTTCTCGCCGGACGGCATCTCAATGTCCGCTTCGTAATCGCCTAAGAAACCGCGCGTGCGGAACACGCCGTCCGCTCCCGTTGCGCCGCGGACATCCGTCCACCATTGCCGGTAGATCAGATCCATCCACGCATCGTAGTTCGGTTTGGTGGTCCAATCCCGCCGGATCATCGCCGCATCCGGACGCCAATGCGCACCCGCCCAGAAGCCCCATACCATAAAGCCCTTGACAGCCGGGTGGCTGAAGCAGACGGTCAAGAAATCGCGCGTGTAAGCTGCTTGCAGCCGCTCGTCGCGGATGTTGATGTCGAACTCGGTGATCTGTAGGTCCTTGCCAAAGGCGGCGAAGCGGTCGAGGATTTCCAGAGCGATCTCGGGATCCGTCAACCCTGCGCCAAAGTGCCCTTGTAAACCGATGCCGTCGAGCGGCGCTCCCCGGTCGATCAGAAAACGGATGGTGCTGAGATAGGACTCCAAGTGCGCCCTGTTCAGTCCGTTGTCGTCGATGTTGTTGTAGTCGTTGATATACAGTTTCACGCTAGGGTCGGCTTCGCGCGCGATCTGAAACCACCGCACCATCTCTTCGTCGCCCATCACGTTCATGACGTCCTTGTTGGTATAGGGCTCGTTGACCACATCCCATTCGGTCACTTTGCCTTTGGTGTACTCCATCATCCGGCGGATGTGCGCGTCGATTCGCTCACGGAGCCACGTCTTGTCCGGCGCCGGGGAACTCAGCATCGCGGCAACATCGGCTGGAAGATTGCGGGCGCCCGGCCAAACCAGCACGTGCCCGCGGCGCATCTGAATACCGGTCTGCGGTAGCCAGGCGAAGATGGCGTCCGCCCCGGCGCGCCCGCTGCCTTCAAAAGCCGGCCATTTTAAAACGTTTTCCGTCACGATTTTGTTGAACATCTTCGGAACGGTCTCCCGGTACCGGCGGCCGTCTTCCGTTTGCGCTTGCACCGGGGTGTGAGCAACGGCCGTGCCGAAACCGAAAGCATGCCGCTTCATGCGGATGTGCACGGCGGCGCCGGCTACCGGGCGGCCCTCGGCGTCACGGACAGCGACGGCGATATCGGTCTTGCGGTTTTTCTCGATGCGCGCCGCCGCCGCAGCGCGCCACGGGGCGGCCTCTTCGTATCCTGCATAGGGCCAAGCTTTCAACCCGAGCGACCAAAAGGAAACCCCGGCTCCGTATCGCAACAGTTCGATGCCGCCCAATTCAATTACCTGGTTGGGAAACGTGACCCAAAAGCTGGCGTTGTAGCCGCTGGCGGAGTTGCCCGGGCCGCTGTAGGTCTCGGCCATGTGGAAGGGAACCTCGACCAGCTTCCACTCCGCTCCCGCCGCCACGCTGTATTCGACGGACTTGGTGTACGGCGAGGCGCCCTTCTCGATCACGAAGCGGGTGATCCCTTTGCCGGCCGGCGACTCCACCGTGCGCATCCAAAACCGCGCCAGAACCGTATCGCCTTGGTTCACGGGCGCGGTAGAGAAACACCGGGCGCGGACGTCCCAAGCATTGGCGTTCGCCGCCACAGTTCCCGTCCGCAGCCGCAGCGCACGGGAAAAGCCCGGTCCGGCAACTTCAACGACGGCGCTGCTTGCTCCGCCCCCGCCGTACATCGTGAAGCAGCTCAAGGGATCGACAGTGTAAAGCGAAGCAGCCTGCGGCCCGCTTTGAGCCAGTAACCCGCCCGCAAACGCCGCCAGCCAGAAACAGACCTTCAACATACCTTTCAGTGTATTCACGCCAGCCGGAGCAGCGGCCAGCCGGTCTTTGGAGAACGAACGGAACTTCCGCCTTGACAACCCGTCAGCCGGGGAATATGCTCATGCCACGGACCCGGGCGCCGGAGAGACGGTCTCGCACCGGGTGGAAGTCTGAAGAGGAGGTGGGCTGTGAAAAGCCTGTTCCATCATGTCAGCGCCTGTCTTGCCTTGGCGCTTTTCGCAAGTCTGTTCGCCGCGGCCGGCTCCGCCCAAGTGACCGCCTCGCTCACGGGAACCGTCGTGGATGCGAGTGGCTCTGTCATTCCAGGGGCTAGCGTGAAGCTGGCGTCGGCGTCCACGGGCGTGGCGAGGGAGTCAAGCGTCGATGCTCAAGGCGTATTCATCTTCCACGGGATCCCGCCGGGGGTGTACAGCCTCATCGTGGAGCAACCCGGCTTTAAGAAGTACGAGCGGACTGGAATCGAGTTGGGGGCCAACGAGCGTGCGGCGGTAGGCGAGGTGCAACTCGAAGTCGGCGCCGCCGTGGAGTCGGTCACGGTAACCGATCAAGTGGCCATCGTGCAAAGCGCCAGCGGGGAACGGTCAGGAACGATCACCAGCGCGGAGGTGGAGAACCTCACTTTAATCAATCGCGACTTTGCATCGCTTGCCGCGCTGCTGCCGGGCGTTGTGGAGGAACCGGGCACTGAGGTTCCGGGTTTCAACGCCGCCAGCTCTTTCTATGTGCAAGGCGGCAGGAACACGGGCAATAGCATCACGATCGACGGTCAGGGCACCGAGAATATGAACTTTACGAACCGGAACGTGAATATCAGCATGGATGCGGTGTCCACGGTCCGGATTCTGGTGAGTAATTTCCAAGCGGAGTTTGGGCGAAAGCCGGGCGCCAGCATTCAGGCCGTCACGAGATCCGGCGGCAGGCGATTCCAGGGATCGGCGTACGCGTATAAGCGGCACGAGATGTTCAACGCGACAAATTTCTTCAACAACCGGAATAACATCCCGTCGCCGCCCTACCGGCTGACCCAGGCGGGATTTACGTTAGGCGGACCCATCTACATTCCAGGCAAGTGGAACCGCAACCGGGAGAAGCTTTTCTTCTTTCTTTCTGCGGAGTGGCTGCGCGAGGCGCGTCCGCAAAACCTGCTTCAGTACAACATGCCAACGGAACGGGAAAGGCAGGGGGACTTTTCCCAGACTACCGATCTCAATGGCAGGCTGACAGCCGTAAATGACCCGCTGACGCGCAGGGCTTTCCCTGGCAACATCGTTCCAGCCAGCCGAATCAATCCAAACGGTCAGAATTACTTGAAGCTCTTCCCATTGCCCAACTTTTTTGACATCGGCATCTCCGCCCGGCGCTACAACTATCAGACCCAAGAGAGCCTGCGCGTGCCGAAGAACAGCGAGACGGTTCGTATCGATTACAATGCCGGCCCTCACACCACGCTTTACGGCAGGTTGACCTATTGGGGCGAAACTACGCTCGGACACCAGATTCCCGCCGGCACGGTGGCGTGGCCATTTCTGAGAGGCAAGTTTCATAACGTCTCGAGCAACTACTTGTTCTCTGTCACACGGATCTTGAGTCCAAGGCTGATCATCGAAGGCTCAGCAAGCGTAGGCAATTACCACGAGACATCTGGAAGCCAGACTCCGGAGGATCTCGTTCGGATCACCCGCCGGGGCATTGGCTTCAACGTCCCTCAGTTTCATCCCGAGCTGAACCCGTACGACCTAGTGCCCCGAGCCACCTTCGGCGGCGTCACCAACGCCCCCTCGGTAAGTTACGACGAGCGCTTCCCTTACAGCGGAGCGGAACTGACCCCGCTTGCCACCGCCACCATCACTCGCACTCACGGCGGACACGTCACTAAAGCCGGCATCTGGTCTTCCCACTGGAGGCTTCTCAAAGGACAGTTCGCCATTTTTAGCGGCAACTTCGCTTTCAACCGTGACACGAACAATCCGAACGACGCGAACTACGCCTACGCCAACGCCATCCTTGGGAATTTCCAAACCTACACGGAGTCCACAGCCAGACCTGCTTTCAAAATGCGCCAAACCACCATCGAATGGTTCGTGCAGGACAACTGGAAAGTCACCCGCCGTCTGACGCTCGACTTAGGGGTGCGATTCGGGCGTTCCCAGCCGTGGCAGTGCCCGGGCAATCAGGAGGAAGCAGCTTTCGTAGCCAGCCGCTGGGATCCCGCGAAACAGGTGCAATTGCTAAAGCCGGTGCTCAGCGGAGGGCAGCGAATGGCGCAGCACCCGCTGACCGGCGCACTTTATCCCGCCGCTGCGATCGGGGCGCTCGCCGAAGGGATCGGCGATCCCTTCAATGGAACAGTCACTCATCAAAGGGACCCCGGCTATCCCAGGGGGATGCGCGACGCTTCATCCATCAAAACGGCGCCGCGATTCGGCTTTGCGTGGGATCCGTTCGGCAGGGGAAAGACCGTGATCCGGGGCGGATTCGGGGTGTTCATTGATGTACAAGAGTTGAACCGTAATACGAATTCCATTTATCGCAACCCACCCATCCGGCTCGACCCGGTGATCTATTACGGCAGCATGGATACGCTGCCCTCCCTCAAGGGGTTCAACTTCCCAACGGCGACCATGGGTTATGATCGCGAGCGCCCGCTTGCGCAGACCATGAATTTCAGTTTCGGTTTGCAACGGAACGTCGGGTGGGGAACGGTGGCTGATGTCGCGTACTCGGGGTCGCTCGGGAGGCGGCTCATTCAAGCCCGGAATCTGAACTCGATTCCCTTCGGTACGACCTTTCAGCCATCTTCCATCGATCCGACAACCAATCGCCCCTACGCCACCGCTTTTCTTTATCCTTATCTTGGCTACACCACCATCACTTATTACCTCTACGACGGCAACTCGAACTACCACTCGCTGCAAGTGTCCGCGAACCGGCGGTACGCGCGGGGCTTGCAATTCGGAGCCGCATGGACGTGGTCCAAGGCGATGGACTATGTGGATAACGACACCGCCTTGGTCAGCGTCCTGGTGAACCGCAGGGTGTGGAACTACGGCAAGGCTGGGTTCGACCGGACGCACGTTGTCAGGCTCTCCTACATTTACGATTTCCCGAAGCTGAGCCGGTTTTGGAAGCATCCGGTAGCCCGGCAGGTCTTCGACGGCTGGCAACTTTCGGGCATCACGAGTTTCATCAGCGGGGCTCCCCGGGGAGTCACCTTCACTCTGACAGGAACCACCGATATCACGGGTTCTCCCACCGATGGCGCCCGGGTGGTTGTGATCGCCGACCCAAGGCTTCCCAAGAGCCAGCGCACCTTCAGCCGCAATTTCAACACCGGCGCGTTCGCTCCTCCGCAGGTTGGAACCATCGGCAACGCGGCCAAAGACCTATTTCGCGGTCCCGGCATCAACAATTGGGACATGTCTCTGTTCAAGAGGATCTCATTGCCGGGAGAGCGGCTGAAGCTGCAATTGCGGGTCGAAACATACAACACCTTCAATCACACGCAGTTCAGCAATCTCGACACCGCGGCTCAGTTCAACGCCGCCGGGCAACAGACGAACGCCCGGTTTGGCGAGTTCACCGCCGCCCGCCAGCCTCGCCGGATGCAAGTCGCTTTGCGGTTCAACTTCTGAACCGGACCCGCCGGCATGCACCCAGCGGATGATTGAACTGGCATCACCACGAGGAGCAGAGTGAAATGAAACCGGCGTCCGGGGTAAGCGGCAGAAAGGTTGCGGCCGCCATAGCCGGCGCGGCAGGCCTTCTTATGGCCGCGGCGGAGGGATTGGGGGCTCAAACCATTCGCCGGGAGGCGTTTGGCGTCTGGGTCAGGGGCGCCCGCTATGCCGTGAGCGGGTTTCCTTACCGTGGAGTTGAAATCGACCTGAGATGGGAGGACGTGTAGCCGGCGGAAGGGGTCTCGGTCTTTTCAACAAGTATGCTCCGCAAACTGATTCCCGAGCCGCCACGGGCGCTTTCTGCGCGTTGCGGGAGGGCTTGGACGCCTCCGATACACGGAAGTTCCCAGAGTCCCCGTTTGGCGCCGCCCTCCGGAAGAACCGCGACCGGTATATCGCCATTTGCAAGGCTTACGCCGCGCGCGGAGCGCGAATGGACGATCCCGGCGGGGTGTTGGCGGGGCAAATGAATCAGCGCTGGGCCCAAGAGGGGTTCAACGACGCGGGATGGCGCATTTTCCCCGGCAATTACGAGCGTTTCTTACGCCAGATCGATCCGGACAAAACCAGCGCCGGCTGGTGGCGAGTGGGAGGCGCGATCACCCCGTCAACTCCCGCATACTCGCGTTTCGCGCGCGGATTCGATCACGCCCGGGGCAAAGAGGTGATGTATTAGTAGCTTACTGTTCTGCCCGCCTGAGGAACAGTTCGTGAATGCGGGTGTCAGAGCTTAGTTCGGGGTGAAACGTCGCGGCTAGGTGGCGGCCGTCGTCCACCAGAACCGGGTCGCCGCCGTACACAGCCAGCACGCGGACTCCCGGACCGGTGCGGCGGATAATGGGCGCGCGGATGAACACGGCTTCCAACTCTCCGGCGCCGAGTCCGTTCGCTTCGATGCGCACGACGCGGCTGTCCAACTGCCGCCCGTAAGCGTTCCGCTCAACGTCGATATCCATCAATTCGAGCGAAGGCTGTGAGGGCGAGAAGACGTTCTTCGCCAGCAGGATGGCGCCCGCGCAGGTGCCGAAAATCGGCCTCCGCAGCCCGAACTCCCGCAATGGCTCGAACAGCCCCTCCGTGTCGAGGAGTTTCAGCATGGTCGTGCTCTCGCCGCCCGGAACGATGAGCCCGCTCACCTCCGCCAAGCCGGCCGCGGTGCGCACTTCCACCGCGCGCCCTCCGGCGCGTTCCACCGCTTTGCGGTGCGCTTCAAAGTCGCCTTGCAGCGCCAGAATGCCTACCGGTTTCATCTACCAACCGCGCGTCTGAAGCATTTCCGATTCGGGCAGCTTGGCCACGTCCAGACCCGGCATCGGCTCGCCTAAGTCTTCGCAAGCTTCGAGCAACTTCACCGGGTCATTCCAGTAAGTGGTGGCCTTGACGATCGCGCGGGCGCGCTTTTCGGGATCGCTCGACTTGAAGATGCCAGACCCGACGAAGACCGCCTCGGCGCCGAGCGCCATCACCAGCGCGGCGTCGGCGGGCGTGGCGATGCCCCCTGCCGAGAAATTCGGCACCGGAAGCTTGCCGTGCTCGGCCACCCACTCGACGAGCTCCAAAGGCGCTTGCAACCGCTTGGCTTCGGCGGCCAGCTCATCGCGGCTCAATACGGTGAGCTGCTTCATTTCCTTCATGATGGTTCGCATGTGCCGCACCGCCTCGACGATGTTGCCTGAACCGGCTTCGCCTTTCGTCCGGATCATCGCCGCGCCCTCGGCGATGCGCCGCAGAGCTTCACCCAGATTCCGGGCGCCGCAGACGAACGGAACCTTGAACGCGCGCTTGTCGATGTGGTGCTCCTCGTCGGCGGGCGTGAGGACTTCGCTTTCGTCGATGTAGTCGACTTCCAAAGCCTCCAGAATCTTGGCTTCCATGAAGTGCCCGATGCGCGCCTTGGCCATCACCGGGATGCTGACGCTGTGCATGATCTCGCGGATCTTGGCGATGTTGGCCATGCGAGCCACGCCGCCCTCCTTGCGGATGTCGGCGGGAACGCGCTCGAGCGCCATCACCGCCACCGCTCCCGCCTTCTCGGCGATCACTGCCTGCTCGGCGTTGGTGACGTCCATGATCACGCCGCCTTTCAGCATCTCGGCTAAGCCGGTCTTGACTCGAAATTGTTCGTCGAAGAACATTTCCTAGACTCCTTCCTCTTTCCTCAAACTACGATCGGAGACGGATCGAGCATTCGCGCTGCGGGCGCTCTCGCCGCCTCCTCCTTAATCACCCGGCCGAGGATCTCGACGCCCACGCGGATCTCCTCAAGCCCTAAACCCGTGAAACTCAATCGCAGCCCTCTCCCCGCCGAGCGTGCCACTTCGAAATACCGCCCATGCAAGAAAGCTACGCCTTCGCGCGCCGCCCGCTCCGCTATCGCCGCGGAATCCAAACCGTCCGGCAGCCAAACCCACAAGTTCATGCCGCCTTCGGGCTCGGTCCACACCGTCCCGTTCGGCATGTGCTTCTTGAGACTCTTTAGCAATACCGCCAACTGCCCAGCGCCGGCGTCGCGCAGCCGCTCCAAATGGACATCCAGACGCCCGGATTCGGCGAAGCGGAACATCACCGCCTGCGAGAGATTGTCCGTGTGCAGGTCCGAGTGGCGTTTTACCTCCGCCAGCCGCCCCAGCAACACGCGCGGACCCAAAACCCAACCCACGCGCATTCCGGGGAAAGAGACCTTCGAAAAAGTCCGCAGCAGCACGACGTCCCCGCCGCCGAGTTTCTTCAGCGGGGGCAACTCTCTGCCCCGGTAACGGAGTCCGGCGTAGGTGTCATTTTCCACCAGGAGCGATCCGGCTCGCTGGATCATGTCCACCAACTGCCGGCGTTCGCCTTCCGGCAACGTCGCCCCGGTCGGATTTTGGAACTCTGGAGTGACGATCACCATTTTCACCCGCTCACGCTCCACAACCCGCTGGAGATGCTCGAGCGAGAGCCCTTGCTCGTGAACCGGAATGCCAGTCAACCGGACGCCCGCCGATTCGAACAACTGTTTTAAACCAGGGTACACGGGGTCCTCAACCGCCACCGCATCCCCCGGAACAAGCAGCGCGCGTTGCAGAAGATCCAGCGCCTGCTGGCAACCGCTCGTGATCAGGATCTCGTCGTCCTCGCCCGCCAAGCCGGAGGCTCGCGCCGCGTCAAGCAAATACCGCCGCAGCGGCGCATAACCGTAGGTGGAGCCGAGTTGCAGCAGCGCCGGCAGGTCGTCCTGCGCCAAGACTTCTTCCACCGTCAGCCGGAACGACTCCAAGGGCACAAGGTCGCTGCGCGTCCGTCCCGTAGCAAAATTGATGATTTCGGGCTGTGCTCCCGCCGGCGGCGCTTCCGAAGGCTTGCCCACTACGAAGCTGCCCCTCCCGACGTAGCTGCGGATCAGGCGCTGTTGCTCGAGGAGAGAGAACGCCGCCAGGATAGTGGCCCGGTTCAGGCCCATCTGCTGAGCCAAGTCTCGAGTGGCTGGTAAGCGACCGCCGCGCGGATAACGGCCGGCGACGATTTCATCCCTAATGAAATCAGCAACCTGCCTGTAGATAGGCACGCCGGACTCCGAATTGGGCCGAAACCTGGAACGCATGAATTGGCTTAGCTAGACTATACCAATTTGGTTGATTCGCTGGCAACCGGCTTGGATTTAAACCAACACGTCGAGCACCGGAAAACTCTGCCCCAGCACAGGCCCGGCAGGCCAACCCAACCATTTCTCCAAGACCGTGGCGTACACCGAGCGAAAGTCGATCAACGCCCCCGGGGCATCGCCCTCAAGCTTCGAAAGGTCGGGCGGCGCCCCGTGCAGCCCGCCCTTGACGCGCCCGCCCGCCAGAAATACCGGCGCCGCCGCCCCGTGATTCGTCCCGTGCCTCCCGTTTTCGGTGACGGTGCGACCAAATTCGGAATAGGTCATCAGGAGGACCCGTTCGAGCCAGCCGTCGCCGGCCAAATCGGCGCAGAACGCCCCGATCGACTCGGAAAGTTCGCGCAGCAGCACTGCATGATGCCCGGCTTGGTTCGCGTGGTTGTCATAGCCGCCGGGCGGAGGACCTCCGTGCTCAACCAGGTAAACGCTCACGCCCAAGTCCGCCCGGATGAGTTGCGCGACGTTGCGCAGCGAGCGGGCGAGAGAATAACCGGGGTATGAACCCGACGGTCCGCGGTGCAAGACGGTGGACACCCGCCGGGCGGCAGCCCATGCCGGGTAAGGACCGGAAACGTCCGCCGTGAGCGTCCAATCCTTCGCCTCCCGGAGCGATGGTACAACGGTGCGGCGCGCGCGGAGCGTCAGCGGCTGTCCGATGGCGCCTACGAAAACCGCAGGCACGTTGCCTTCCACCGGGTTCCACGCTTGGTCGGCGGCGCGTCCGAGCCAGCCCGTTTCCTCGCCTGCGGGAGCGGGGTTGGCGGTTTGCCAGCTTCGCATCGCGGCACCGTGGTCACGGTGCATTTTCGGGTAACCTACCGCTTGCACGATGGCCAGACGCCCTTCTTTGAATAGGCGCTCGAAGCCGGCCATTTCGGGGTGCAGACCGGTGGAAGGCGCTATCTTGCGCACTTGCGCGCCGCTCAGACGCAAGGTGGGGCGGCCGCGGGCGTAGTGGTCGTCTTCGAAAGGAACCACGGTGTTCAGGCCATCGTTGCCGCCGGCTAGCTGCACGGCGACCAGAATATTGCCTGAAGCGGCGGGACGAGCCAGCAGCGCTGCCGGAAAACCGAGGAATGCGCGCCGTGAAACCGTCATATAGCCTCCTCCCGTCATGCCAGTTGGAATTCCGTTGAAACCAGAATATCGAGGATGGGCGCCGGCGTCTCCGCCTGGACTAGCAGGCGGGCGAAAAATGCGCGGGCGTCCGCCGAACCGTGTCTTTCGGCCACGGCTTCAGGACTCGCCTGCGCCAGCAAAGAAGCCGCCAGATTCGCCCGGGCAACCAGCGTGAAATGGTTCAGCCAGGAGCGCCCGCTTGGCCAGCCTTCGCGCGTTGGCGGATCGAAGAGGTTCTGTCCGAGTCCAACCAAGCGCTGATGTAGCGGAGCCGCCGCAGGCGAGATTTCGAGCGCGGCTGCAATGCCTGCCGCATATTCCACAGGACTCTTGATCCGGCGCTTGAGAGCCGCTTCCGAGTAGAAGTGGTTAGAACGCAGGATGGCGTCAACCAGGCGCGCAATGTCGTAGCCGCGCGCAAAGTCTGCCGCGAGAGGAGCCAGGAGCTCATCCGGGGGCTCATCCATCTCGGAGACCAGCCACCGGTAAATCTTGCGCACGATGTAGCGCGGGGTGGCGGGGTGCTCCAGCAATACCCGCACGGCGTCATCCACGGCGAAGTTGCCTGTTCGCCCGAGAATGGTCTTTTCCCCGGTATCGTGCTCGTAGTCGAGCCAGCGGAACTCGCCGCGCAAAACATACGCGCCGGTGAAAGCCCGCGCGGTTTCGCGCACGTCGGATTCGCTAAAGGAACCCGGGCCTACCGTATACAGCTCAAGCAGCGCTCTGGCAAACCCGGTCTCCGGAGCCGACTTGCGGCAGGCTCGCGCTCCGAGGGACACGTAGAGCGCGGGATGCCGCGAGACCGCGGCCAGAAGTTCGTCGAACCGCCCCAATGCGTGGCGGCGCAGCAAGCTGATGAAGGATCCGGTGAGCTCGGCGCTCGAACGCGACGCCGCCACGCCGAAATGGTTGTGCCAGAAAAGCGTCATCTTCTCGAGCAACGGCCAGGGCGTTTCTAGGATCCGGTAGAGCCACGCGGAGGGCCCTCCCGTGTCGAGCGGCGCCACACGCTCCTCGAATGCGTCATAACGGGGAGGCGGCTGAAGCAACCGGCTCACGGCCCTGTCGGGTCCTTCCGTCAAGGTCCGCTGCAACTGCCGCCACCCGGCGCCGAACCCGGCGCGGCGCAACAAATGGGCGGCCAAAGCCGGCGTCCACGGCCGGGCGGACGATGGATTCAGCGGCGACCAGGCGGCGGAACTTTGCATACTACTTCACCATCCGCACGATGAGCTCAGCCGTCTGTCCGCCGGTGGAGGTGAAAGCCAGGGTAGCGCCGGCAATGCGGAGCAGTAAGGCGAGATTGTTGTCAAACTCTTTGGCTGCCGCTTCCGGTTTCTTGCCTCCGGACAGCACGCTCTGACGGAGATAGGATGCGCGGTGGGCTTCCAGCAGACTGGCGATTTGGGCGCCGCTGCCGATTTCTATCAAGGTGTGCGCCGCGGAGGCAGGCTCGGGGGTGCGCCCGTCTTCGCGCCGCACCGCGTCGATGAGGTCGCACGCTAACTGATCCGTGCTGCTGAGAATGAAATAAGGTCCCGTTCGCGCGAACGCGGGGCGAACGTTAAAGCGCGCCGGCAACTTGTTTCGGTCTTTCTCGCCGCGCACGGAAAAATACCCGTAAGTGAACGTGACGCCCGCATGGGTCGCCTTGTCGAGGATGATCCCCGGCTGCGCCTGCTGCCCGCGCGTGAAGTTGGTGATGCCGATGGCCTTCTGCCATGCCTCTTCGAAGATCTCGCCAAACTCGTCAGGCCGGTCGACCCGAAAAACGAGGGCCACGGCGGGATAGGGTTCTTCGGGCACGCCGGCGGCAGGATCGTACTTCTGCGCCGCTGCAACGAGCCGGACGGCGGGATGGAAACGGGCGAAGACTTCGTTCTTCAAGTCGCGTCCGGAAAAGAAAATTTCCATGAAATTCTCGAACAGGATGCCGGCGGAGCTCCGTTCCGGGAAAATAACGTCCCGGGCGGAGTAGAACGCGGCCAGATCCCGCCAAAGGCTCGCGCTTGCCAGTTCGCGCGGGACAGTGAGCTTTGGCAGCAGGCCTTGGCCAGGGGGAGGCGCGGTGAAGGCCATAGCTGGGGGAAGGCGACCGCTGGAAAGGCCTCGAATCTGCAGTTCGTGCTCCCCGACTCGCAGCGCGAGCCCCGCCCACGGGGCATTCTGAAGCGACTGGCGCAAAAATCCGGCGAGGATGGCGTCGAACGCGGATCCGTCGCCAGCCAGCGCTTTCCGAAAGTTCGGTTCCTGGTTGAGCAGCGTCAAGTTGAGGAACAGCCAGCCGGCGCCACCCTCAAGCTGCTTGCGGGCTTCTGAAAACGCGGCCCAAGAAGTCAGGGGCTGGAAATCGGCCGGACGGGGCTGGAAGAGGGCTTTCAAGACATCCGCACGGCTGGAGATCGCCATACGGCTTCCCACGGTGGCGAAAAACTGCTTGCCGTCGAGGGTCCAAGCGGCGCCGCCGGGGTGTTCGCGGAAGAAAACGCGTTCAGCCGCTTTCGGAGAATTCTTCTGCAAGGCGACGATCGTCTGGGCGAGTTTGTGGACGGGTTCAAGTGAGGCGGCGTCACGGGCATCGGCGATGATCACCGTGCGGTCGCCGGGGTAGGCCGCCACAGTCACGCCCCCGGCTGTCAGCCGGGACACGAACGCTTTACCGCCTAGCGGCTCGACCAAACGCTCAAGGTTTCTCAGCTCCGGGTTCGACGCGAGCGTTTCGAGCAAGCCCCAACGGGAGGCGGCCTCGAGCAGATCAGCCGGCTGCTCAATGCGGACGACTGCCACGGCGCCCTCGGGCAGCCACTCGAACACCGGAGGCAGGGTGGGCGGCGCCTGCCCGAAGGCAGCGGCGCAGGCGAGCGGAAGGAGAAGCCGGACCCAAACCCGGCTGTGTAAACCAACTGCTTTCATGGCGGAAAAATCTCCCACCGGGGGGAGCGGTAGCGGGTGAGCCACACTCCGCCGCCCGCGGATCTTCTATTTCGTTATATGCTAAACGCGGAGAAACCGTAAAAGTTCCATGATTCCTAAAATCATTCTGCGGTGCGTGGCGTTCGCCGTGCTTATCGCGGCGGGCTGGCAAGGGCTGTGGGCGCAAGACGCGCGGGGAAAGATCTCCGGGTTGGTCACGGACGCGACCGGGGCGGCGATTCCGGGGGCCGCGGTGTCGGCAGTGCATTTGGAGATGAATACCACCACTCCGGCGCGCACGAGCTCCACGGGCAACTATGAGCTGCCGTTCCTGCTTCCGGGACCGTACCGGATCGAAGTGACGGCTTCGGGCTTCAAAAAATACACGCAGGAACCGATCGAGGTGCGCGTGGGCGAGGCGGCGACGGTGGACGTGCGGATGGAGCTTGGAGCGGTCACCGAGACGGTAAAGGTGACGGCGGAGGCTCCGCTTTTGGACGAAAGTTCGCCTGCCTTGGGGCAGACCGTGGAGCGGCACCAATTGGAGAATCTGCCCATCGCCGGCGACGACGTCATGTACCTGATGCAGCTTGGAGCAGGCATCACCACCGTGCAGGACCCCAACCACAACTGGCTGCCGAGCGCGGTGGATGTGATGTCGAACATCACTGCCGGTGGCACACGAAGCGGCTCCAACGAGTTCGCGCTGGATGGGATTCCCAACATGACCGGGACCCGGGTTTCGTTTGCCCCGCCCTCGGACATCGTTCAGGAATTTCGCGTCGAAGTGGCCAAGTACGATGCCTCGTACGGGCACGGGATGGGCGCGCATGTCAATATGAGCATCAAAGCGGGGACGAACCAAGTCCGTGGAACCGCGAACTGGCTGGTGGCGCCCAACCCGTGGCAGGCGAATACGTTCTTCGGCAACAAGGCGCTGTACGATCTCAGCTCCGGTCCGGTCACTCCAGAAAAAAAGGCTCAGATGGCGCCGCCGCGGAAAGTGAACCGGTATTCGTTCACGGCGAGCGGACCGCTCGAATTGCCGCGCTTGTATAGCGGGCGGAACCGCACATTCTGGACGCTCGGCTTCCAGGGATTCAACCGCCGGAATCCAACCAGCCAGTATTTGACCGTGCCGACCGAGGCAGAACGTCGCGGCGATTTCTCGGCTCTGCTGGCCATCGGGTCGCGCTACCAGCTTTATGATCCGATGACCACCACGCCCGCCGGTTCCGGGCGTTTCAGGCGGGAGCCTTTGCCGGGCAATATCATTCCGCCTTCGCGCTTGGACCCCATGGCGCAACGGATCGTGAAATATTTCGCCCAGCCAAACCAGCCGGGCTCCCTGGATTTTCAAGAGAACTACCAAGTGGCGCGGGACAACAGCAACGACTTCTGGCAGGTGATGGGACGAGCGGATCACGTGATCAGTCCGAAGCACCGGGTGTTCGTCCGGTACACGCAGTCTTGGTTGAACTTTTACCGGGACCGGATGTTTCACAATGAAGCGCGGGGTCTGAACCGGTATCGCCTGCAAAACGGAGTGGCGCTCGACGATGTCTATGTGATTTCGCCCTCGCTTCTGGTGAACGTCAAATACGGGTTCACGCTATTCACGGAAAGCGATAAACCCTTCAGCACGGGATTTGACTTGGTGGGAATTGGCTTTCCCCAAAGCTTCGTCTCGCAGTTGGATCCTCAGGCGGTGTCGTTCCCGCAGATCGACATCGAAGGGATGGCGAAGCTGGGTGAAGGCACGAACACGGATTCGACCACCAACTACCACACTTGGGGCGCGAGCGCGACGCAATTTTTAGGGGGCCATAGCCTGAAGTGGGGCGGCGAATTCCGCTTGTTGCGCGACCACAACTACACGTTCGGCAACGGTACGCCGCTCATCAATTTCAACACGAACTACACGCGCGGACCTATGGACAACTCCACGGCGCCTCCCATCGGCGCGGGGCTCGCGTCCTTCCTGTTCGGAATTCCCACGGGAGGCAATGTGGACATCAATGCGTCCAGCGCGGCGCAGTCCACGTTCACCGGCTTGTACATTCAGGACGATTGGCGTGTGGCGAGGCGGCTGACGTTGAACATGGGCGTGCGCTGGGAGTACGAGTCAGCGCCGACGGAACGCTTTAACCGCATGGTGCGGGGATTCGATTTTGTCACGCCCAGCCCCGTGCAGGCGCAGGCGCAGGCCAACTACGCGCGCTCGCCGATTCCGGAAATCCCGGCGGCGGACTTCAAGACGCTGGGAGGGCTGACCTTTGCGGGTCGGGACGGGCAGCCGCGCGGCATGTTCGGCACGCCCAAGCACAATTTGGCGCCGCGGTTCGGCTTCGCCTTCCGCCTGACGCAAAAGATGGTGGTGAGAGGCGGGTACGGAATCTTCTTCGACACGCTGGGAGTGGACCGCACGCGCATCAACCAGTCAGGATTCAGCCAGAGAACCACGCTTGTGCCGACGCGCGACAACGGCCAAACCTATATCGCCACGCTGTCAAACCCGTTCCCCAATCTACTGCGCCCCGGCGCGGTGAGTATGCTGACCTATATCGGGCAGGGCGTTACATTTCAACTCCCCACCCGCTCGTCGCCGTACGTGCAGAATTGGAGTTTATCCATTCAGCGGCAGTTCCCTGCGCGCCTTGTTCTGGACGTGGCGTACATGGGAAACCGCATCACTCGGGCGTCCGCCTCGCGGCAGTTCAATCCCGTGCCGAGACGATACTTGAGCACGCTGCCGGAGCGGGACCAGCCGGTGATCAACTTCCTCACGGCGGCTGTGCCGAACCCCTTCTTGGGGATTGCGGCGTTCGCCGCGTCGGGATTGACCGGGCAAACGGTGGCGCGCAGTCAACTTCTGAGACCGTATCCGCACTTCACCTCCATCCAAGCTCCGGACCCCGCGGGCTATGGTTGGTATCACTCGTTGCAAACTCGCTTTAATAAGAGGCTGAGCAAGGGGCTGAGCTTCAACGTGAGCTACACGTTCTCGAAAATGATGGAAGCGATGAGCTTCCTCAACGACACGGACGAGTTGCCGGAGAAGGTGATTGCGGCTCAGGACCGTCCCCACCGTTTCGTTGTGACGCCCGTATACGAACTGCCGGTAGGACGGCGCCGGAAGTGGGGCAGCAACATGAACCGCTGGCTGGACGCCGCAGTGGGCGGATGGCAGGTGCAGGCGATCTATCAGGCGCAGTCTGGTCCCGCGCTATCGTTCGGAAACATCCTCTTCCGCGGCGACATCCACGACATTCCTCTGCCGAAGAATCAGAGGACAATTGAGCGATGGTTCAACACGGATGCCGGTTTCGAGAGGACTACCGGGCGGCAGCTGGCGCAGAATATCCGCGCGTTCCCTTCGCGGCTTACGGGCGTGAGGGGCGACGGGGTGAATTACTGGGATCTTTCGATGGCCAAGAACATCCACTTGCGTGAACAGATGCGGTTGCAGATTCGCACGAACTGGGAGGGCGCTTTCAACCATCCGATGTTCGCTACGCCCAATACGTCGCCGACGAGCACGCTTTTTGGCACCATCAGCGCCACCCGCGGCGAAGCCCGCCGCATCTACGCCGGCTTGAAACTGTACTTCTAACCATTGCGGGGACAGGCCACGCTTGCCCCGACTGCTCCCAGGGTGTGTCCCCGAGGGGGGAACTGGGGAAAACATTGGCAGTCCCCGAAATAGGTTAGAATTTTGGGCGAAGAGATGACCCGGCGCCGGTTGACTTCGCTGGCGGCTGCCTGGTTGGGCGCCGCCGTTGCTGCCCACGCTCAGAGAAGGAAGAAAAAGAAGAAGGACGAAGAACTGCCCACCCAAACACTGGAGCTGCCGAAGGAATTGCCTGCGGCGCTCCTGGTCGAACCGGGAAGGCTGGTGTTCCACGCGGTGCCGCTCTCAAGCCGGGGTCTGTTATCCCAACAGGTGCGCGAAGCGGTCCGGACGCTGTTCTCGCTCACAAGAGGCGCGGCGCCGGTCAGGCTGCGGGCGCTGGTTTCTGGAACCGGGGACCTACGCCGCGTCCCCGCGATTGTCAGCGAAGAATTCACACAACGGCGGATGCCGCTCCCTGTCTTGACGGTGGTGCAAGTGGGTCCGCTGCCGGTCGACGGCGCGCAGGTGGCGCTCGAAGCGATGTCGGTAGACAAGCGAACCGTCAACCCGCACGGAGTCGCCTTCATAGGCATCCGGGGAGCGTGGTCGGAAAACCCTCTCGACCCCTTGGTTCCGCTGGCGGAGAAAACAATCGAGCAGTTGAAACAGGCGGCGGGCGGGGCTGAGATCTTGAGTCTTACCTGCTTCGCTTCAATGCTCGATCAGCAAGCCCAACACAAGCTTCGCGCTTCGTTCCCCAAAGCTGCTTTCCACTACGCGCAGGCGCTGCGCGCTCCCACCCGCGCATTTGTGGGTTGCGAAGCGGTGGCGCGGTTGGATAAACCGGCGGAGGGCGGCGCCGTAGCGGCGGATAATGTGGCTCGCCTGAGCGTCCCGTGGGTCGCCGTAAGCGGAGGTCAAATCGGTTTTCACAACAGCGAGGCAGACATCCGCCTGGCCTTTCAACGCTTGGACAAATCGCTCGCCACAGCGCAGAGCAGCCTGAAGAGAGCGGTCTATCTCAGAGACTATGTTTTGACGCGCGGTTTCGCCGAACGCGTTCACTCTATTGAAAAGCAGTTCTTCGACGGCGCCCGGATGCCGGCTATCAGCGAGATTCAAGTGGAGGGGCTGCCGGGGCTCGACGCCATGTTCGGATTGGATGTCGTGGCGGTTGCGGAACGGTGAAGCCTTCGTTCCCACCAGCAGGGTCCCAGAAAGCCCTGCGACCGGCTACCGCTTTCCCCCCGGAGGTGAGTGGGCAAGAACGAGTCTCGCGATTTGGATTCCTTTCAGGTCGGGCCTTAGCGCCGCTATGTAAAGTTTGCCCTCAAACTCGACAATTTCCGGAGCAGCAACGGGGAGCGTCGTCACAAACTTGCTGTCGTCGTTGACCCCGAAGTCCAGCGGATCTTTGGAGGCATACACATGCGTGGCGGCATTTTGGCCGTAACGTTCGGTGCGGAAGAGGTAGAACGTGCGTGTTGCCGGATGGTAGTACACAAAAGGACACTCGGCTGAATACGGACCGCTGCCGCCACGCCCGCCTTTAGAGACAATTCTGGATGGTCCCCACACATCGAGATCCCTTCCCACGCGTGCAAACACTGCGCCTTCGCGGTTAGGGTACGCGGTATAGTAGACGATCCAGCGAGCGCCGTCCCGCAGGACCATCGGATCGCGCGCATTCCATTCGGCGCCTTCATGGAACATGCCTGATTTGCCGTTCTTCTGAAGCACACGCGCGAATGTTTTTCCGTCGAAGCTTCGGGCGCGGCAGATATTCACCCAATCTCCATAGAACATGTGGTACTCGCCACCGTGACGGAACACATAGGGCGCCTGCAATCCGCCCGGCGTTTCGCCGAAATCCGGGTCGGCGCGCATGGCGATGCCCATGGGCTTCCAGTCCGGTTTGAGCAGGGACTCGCCTTCCCATCGAAAGAAAAGGCGCGTGCGCCCTTCCTCGCCAGTTTTGCGCACACAGGACCAGATCTGCCACTTGCCTCCTGCCGCCTGCCAAATGGCGAAGTCCACGGGTTGTTGCTCATCCCGGGTGAGCGCACCGAGATCGGGAGAGGTAGCGACTGTCCACCATTCGCCCTCCACCCGAGGCGCAAGAACTTGAGCTAGCGCCGGCTGAACAAGTACGAGCAGGAGCGCGAGACCAGATCGCATCATGGAGCCTCCAGGTTTCGCAGGGGACGCACCCAGATATTGCGGAACCGGACGGCGTCCCCGCCATGGTTTTGAAGCATCAACGGCTCCTCCGGACCGTGGGGAAGATACGACCCGTCCGTGCGCGTCCTCCCCAGGATCTTGACGTGGTGGTGTACGAGCACGCCATTATGCAGCACAGTGGCGTAAGGCGGTTTGATCAGCCTGTCGCCCTCAAAAACGGGCGCCTCGAAGATGATGTCGTAAGACTGCCATTCCCCCGGTTTGCGGCAGGCGTTCACCAACGGCGGGTACTGCCCATAGAAAGCAGCCGCCATCCCGTCCGCATAGGTGGGGTTGTCCCATGAGTCGAGGATCTGTAGTTCGTAACGCCGCATCAGGATGACGCCGCTGTTGCCCCGCCGCTGCCCGCCGCCTTTGATCTCCGCGGGCGACGCCCATTCAATGTGGTATTGCGCCGAACCGAACTTGCGCTTGCTCACCAGCGCGCCGGTTCCCGGAACCACCTCCATATAGCCGTTTTCGACTTTCCACCGGGGTTCAAGGACTTGATTTTTCAGAACCGCGGTCCACTCAGAAAGGTCTTTACCGTCGAAAAGGACGATGGCGTCGGACGGCGGTGGAACGGGCAGCATAGGAGGACCAGGATCGACTTTGGGCGGCAAGGGGCGGTTCGGGTCGTTGGCGCGCCACTTCGAACCCGGCAAGAACGGGCGCTCGGGCTTAGGCTTGGCGGGCGCCGGGGGATCCGCCGGTTGAGCCCAGGCTAGCGAGACGGCAAGTAACCACAAGGTGAAAGACCGCATATGACGGATTGTAGCCCGCCCGCTAGACCTTTACGCGGTACGGCTTCCGCTGGCGCCGGGACACCAAAGCCGCGGCTTCGCTGTCGCCTAAAATCCGCTCTTTCACGGGGTCCCACTTCAGCTTCCGCCCCACGAGCATCGAAATGTTGCACAGGTGGCAGGAGGTCATGGCGCGGTGATGCGTGAACACGTCGGACACCGGCTGCTTGCGGTCTTTCACGCACTCGATGAAGTCGAGCATGTGGCTGGACGGGACCTTGCCGCGGTACAACTTTCGTACTTCGGCATCGAGCCACGCCGGGTCAGCGGCAGGCGCTTCGATGGCTTTCCGGCTGACAAAGAGCTTGCCTTTTTCCCCGGCGATCTCGATCCCATTGCCGGGACCATCTTTGACGATGATCGTATTGCCGTTGGCGAATCTGAGGGTGATTTGAAAGGTTCGAGGCGTATTGTAGGCGTTGGGCAGAGAGGCGCCGCGAGTCTTGCCGAGCATGAAGGCGAGGGTAGCTTCCCTTCCCAATGGCCATTCGCCTTTCCCTTCAATTTCGATGGGACCCGTGTTTTCCACGCCCAACGCCCAATGTGCGATGTCGATGTGATGAGCGCCCCAATCAGTGAGCTTCCCGCCGGAGTATTCAAGCCACCACCGGAAGGTCCGGTGGCAGCGCTGCGGCGCATACGGAACGACGGGCGCCTGCCCGAGCCAGAAATCCCAATCAAGCGTCGAGGGAGGCTCGGATGTGGGATAGGGTCCGCCGGTGGAGCCCGCGCCGATGAAGCAGGTGGCGGTCAGCCGGTCGCCAAGGCGTCCGCTGCGCGCGAGCGCCACCGCTTGCAGGAAGACTTGCTTGAACTCGGTACGCTGCTGCGTGCCCACCTGCACCACGCGGCCGGTCTTGCGAACCGCGCGGCAGATTTGACGTCCTTCATCAATGGTGAGCGTTAAGGGCTTTTCGCAATAAACGTCTTTCCCCGCTTGAACCGCGTCGATCAAGATCTTCGTGTGCCAGTGGTCCGGCGTGCCAATCGTAACGGCGTCGATGTCCTTCCGCTCCAGAAACCGCCGGTAATCGCGGTGCGTTTCCGGCTTAAAAGCTTGCCGCTTGGCGAGCGCCTGTAAGAACTTAGCGGACTGCGCGCTGTCGGCGTCGCAGACCGCAAGAATGCGTCCGTGGGACGCGGCGGCAAGCGCGATGCCCGTGCCGCGCCCGCCTACCCCGACCGCCAGGATCCCAGGACCGGAATTTGCCGGGACGGACGCAGCGTTAAGTCCGGTTCGAAGAAACGGTCCCAATGCGGCGATGTGGAGGACAGAACGGCGGGAATAAGACATAACGATATCTTAATCGCGTCCCGGCCCATGGCGCATGCGCAGGGCTATTCTTCCACTGTCAGTGAGAAGCCCGGTTGGGAGCGCACTTCGCGGACGCGGTCCACGGTCTTGCGAGCGAGTTCGTGGTAAGGCGCCGAGTGCGGGTCGGAACCGTCCTTAAGAGCGATGGGGTCGCCCGAGTCGCCGCCTTCGCGCACCGCGGGATCGAGCGGCAACTGCCCGAGGAAAAAGACGTCCATCAGCACCGCCGTGCGCGCGCCGCCTCCGCGGCTGAACACGTCGATGTGTTCGCCGCAGTGCGGGCAGGCAAGATAGCTCATGTTCTCCACGATGCCCAAAATTGGCACGCGCACCTGCCGGAACATGTTGACGGCTTTGCGCCCATCCTCAAGCGAGACTTCCGAGGGCGTGGTGACCACGATCGCTCCGGTGAGCGGCGCGGTTTGAATCAGCGAAAGCTGTACGTCGCCGGTTCCGGGCGGCAGATCGATGATCAGGTAGTCCAGTTCGCCCCATTCCACTTGGCGCAAAAATTGATTGATGACGCCGTGGAGCATCGGTCCGCGCCAGATGAGCGGTTTATCGCCGGGATTCAGGAACCCCATGGACATGACGCGCAAGCCGTACTTCTCGATGGGCTGAATCAAGTTGCCCACCGCGTAAGGAATCTCGCTCACGCCCAACATGAGAGGCACATTCGGACCATAAACATCGGCGTCCAATAAACCGACTTTGTGCCCGAGCCCGCGCAGCGCAATCGCGAGGTTGACAGCCACCGTCGTCTTGCCGACGCCGCCCTTGCCGGATCCGACAGCGATCAAGTTCTCGACGCCTTCAATGGGGATTTTGGGCATCTCGCCCGGGGAGGATGAACCCATATATCTCCATCCTAACAGGGGCTGGGGGGAAGCCTTTGAGCGCGATGTGAGAATATGGGATTTAATCCAGCCATGGCACGCAACTATGAACTGACCCCCCGGCGCGTAGCGCGCGTCGAAACCGCGCTGCGCCGCATTGTGACGGATATTCCTGTTCCGGAATCGATCCCCATTCTCGAGCGTTTGCGCAAGTATGAACCGGTGGCGATGCAAGGGCAGCCGCCCATCGTGTGGGACCGGGCATCCGGCTACCAGGTTTACGACGCTTGGGGAAACTGCTGGATCGACTGGTCTTCCGGCGTCCTGATTACAAACGCCGGGCACGGAAGGCAGGAGATCATCGAAGCGGTGGTGAAGCAAGCGCAGCACGGCTTGCTGACCAACTATTGCTTCCCGAACGAGATCCGCGGGCGGCTCGCGCAGCGGATCGCGGAGCTGCTGCCTGCGCCGCTCGAGAAGGTCTTTCTTTTAACCACAGGTTCGGAAGCCGTTGAGTGTGCGATCAAACTCTGCCGGACGAAC
>FWPV01002217.1_pt1 | contig 48838 bp, 43 predicted proteins | sample 2228371 | NCBI WGS metagenome assembly FWPV01 (sample SAMEA103939776, study PRJEB20133) | metagenome | reverse complement strand
CAGGAAGCAATTGTTCTTCAAGCGTCACTGGCACCATAATGGTTTGCTTATAATTGTAATTTTTGAATCGCGCCATTTTACTTCCTTAATTTGTTCATTGGCAATTGTCGGAATAAAATAGCATTTTTAAGCGACTTTTTCAACAGTTTCATCAAAGGGGGGCCAGGGGGGATTGTTTGATCGCACACTAGGAAATCCCCCCTACATCTCCCTTTTGAGAGACTGTCCAAAAAGTGAAATAATCTACAACAAAGATATTTTCTTCACGCTACAGGCGAAAATATCACCTAATTATATCCTATTGATATTATTTAATTAATAGTTTTGCTAGTAATCGTCCAAGCTAAAGCTTGAACAACATACTTGGACGTGATTATAATTTTTTAAACATACCCAGAAAAGGGGGGACTGTGGTAAATAATGAAATGATGTAATTATTTTTGCAGAATATCAAAAACGAGGTCTTGTTGCTTACAATCCTCGAAATGCCAAAATAAGGTCAATGAACCCCTAAATCTCTCCCTGGTCTCCTTTCCCGTCGCTCACTCCTCATCGCCCATACATGATCTCTCATCCGGCAAGACTCCTGCCACCTGATCATACATAGTTTGCCACTCCACCATCAATTATCTCTTCGACCAGATATAACCCGCATGGTGTTTCACAATCGAATCCTTTAAAGAGTTTGCAAAAAAAGCTTGCTTTTACAAAAAAATAGTATTATATTTAAGATATAAGAGTCTTATATCTTAAATAAGATGAGGTAACCATGATTTTGTCTAAAACCTGCGATCATGCACTGAGAGCCGCTCTCTATATTGTTAAAGAAAAAAAGAGGGAATATGTGCCCATTAAGGAGATTGCCGACCAGTTGGATATCTCGTTCCATTTTCTCACTAAAATTTTGCAGATATTGACCCAGCAAGGCATCTTGCATTCTTACAAAGGGCCCAACGGTGGCGTCGCCCTGGTGCGACCGGCGTCGGAGATATCCCTGCTGGATATCGTCACCGCCGTCGATGGACCGCATTGGCTGCAAGGCTGCCTGTTGGGCTTGTTGCAATGCAGCGACGATCATCCTTGCCCCATTCATGACCAATGGCAACCGATTCGCGACCGCTTATATCTGCTGTTTGCAAAGACCACTCTCAAGCAGTTAGCCGACAAAGTGGTTCGCGACGGTTACCGATTGACCGACCGCATGGAGGAGACGAATATAATAAAAGCAGGGGGTCATTATAAACCATGGCATGCTAAATAAAAATCCATAAACCAAAGGATCACTTTGATTAAAAATTACCGACATTGTTCAAACCCAATTCCGTTATCGACTAAAAAACAAATAAAATAAAGGAGCCTTTCGATGAGTGAATTGATCAATAACCAACAAAAACGACGGGAATTGCTGAAACAGCTGATTCGACAATTGCATACCGGCGCAGCGCCGGAAGCGGTGCGCAAACAATTGGCTGTAGTTTTGGGTCAAGTGCCCTATGAAGATGTGGTGGCTGTGGAACAAGAGCTGATCAACGAAGGATTGCCGATAGAGGAGATTCTCAGCCTCTGTGACATCCATTCTGCGGCGCTCAAAGGCCAGATAGATCATAGCGGCGCCAAGCCGATCCCAGCTGGTCACCCCGTGGATGTGTTCATCCAGGAGAATCGCGCCTTGCAGCAGCAGATAACGGCGCTAAACCATCTTTTCGCAAAGATCGATGAAACAAAGGCTGAAGCATTGCAGGCAGTGGTCAAGGCTATCATCGATCACTGGCAACAGTTATTAGAAGTGGACAAGCATTATCGTCGCAAGGAGTATTTGCTTTTTCCATATTTGGAACAGCGCGGCCTCACCGGTCCGCCGACGGTGATGTGGGGCAAGCACGATGAAGCGCGGGAATTGCTCAAGGCGGGTCGCGAGGCGTTGGCTGAGGTACAACCGGACGATACGTCTCAGCTCAAGAGTGTTATTGATCTCGTCCTAAAACCGGCCATCGCTGCCGTGGAGGAGATGATCTATAAAGAAGAACAGATCCTCTTCCCCATGGCCATGGATGCTTTAGAGGATAACGACTGGCTCGAGATCAAACAGCAGAGTGCAGATATGGGGTTTTGTCTTTTAACACCTACGGTCGATTGGCAGCCGCAGGAGCCACCATCATCTCCGCAGCCGGTGGAAGCATCGCCGTCGCTGCGAGAAAAAGCGTCACCGCCTCGCATCCGCTTGGAGACCGGTAGCTTTACCGCTGCAGAACTGAATGCCATTTTGAATACGCTGCCATTTGATATCACCTTTGTCGATAAAGACGACATCGTGCGTTATTATTCTGCCGGCAGGGAGCGCGTTTTCGAGCGCAATCTATTGGTCATCGGCCGCAAGGTGCAGTTCTGCCATCCGCCCAAGAGTATGCCCATTGTACAAAAGATATTGGATGATTTCCGCAGTGGCCGCCAGAACCGCGCGCCCTTTTGGATCAATCTCGGCGGAAAATTCATCCATATCGAATATTTTGCCTTGCGCGACGAAAATGGCCAATACCTTGGCACATTGGAGGTGACGCAGGACTTGACGCAAAAACGCCAGCTCAGCGGCGAACAACGGTTATTGTCTTATGCACAGGAGGACGCGAAATGAATGATCAATCGACTCTCGAGATAACGCCGCAGACGCGATTGGCGTCGCTGTTGCAGGCCTATCCGCAATTGGAAAAAGTATTGCTGGAGTTATCGCCGGCATTTGCCAAGCTGAACAATCCGGTGTTGCGCAACACCATCGCCAGAGTGGCGACGCTACAACAGGTGGCGCAGGTAGGGGGGCTGTCGTTGGGAGAGTTCATCAACCGCCTGCGCGCCGAGGTTGGGATGGATCGCATCGAGGTGAACAGGGATGAGAAAGACGATCTGCCACAAGGGTTCGATGAGGCTCGGATCGTGCGATCGTTCGATGCCCGTCAGATGTTGGCTGCGGGCGGTCATCCTCTGCAGCAGGTGCTGACCGATATCGTAACGCTTCGGCCGGGGGAGTTCTACGAGTTGATCACCCCATTTTTGCCGGCACCCTTGATCGATGTGGTGAAGAAAAAAGGCTATCGGGTTTTTTCGCGAACCATCGATGCCGAGACCGTAAAAACCTACATTGCGTTGCAGGAATGATGAGGCCATCATGACCACTGATGATTTTTACGTGGAATTATCCGCTCATTATGATCGCATGACGCGGCGGAGTACGCGGGTCGACACGGAATTGAAAATGCTTCAACAATGGCAACAACGTTTGGGATTTAAAACCGCTCTGGATGTTGCCTGCGGCACCGGCTTACACGCCCTGCTGCTGGCAAAAATGGGTGTGAAAACCACCGCTGTCGATGCTTCTGCTGCCATGCTCGCCATCGCTCGCAAGCAAGCCCAAGAGGAAGGGTCACCGGTGGTTTTCATCCAGTCGGCTATGCAGGATGTGCAGCAAAACGTCGCGGATTCATTCGATGTCATCTTTTGTTTGGGTAATTCCCTGCCGCATCTGCTCAGCAAAAAAGAATTGCATCAAACGTTACGGCATTTCCATCGATTATTGAATCCGGGCGGACACGTGGTGATCCAGTTGTTGAACTATCGGTTGTTATTGCAACAAAAGCAGCGCATCATCTCCATCACACGACAAGAGGATCATGAATTCATCCGCTTTTATGATTATACCTTGCCATTGGTACAATTCAATGTTTTACATATTGACTGGCAGAAGTCATCCCCGCAGCACCATCTTTACAGTATGCCGTTGTTTCCTTATAGTGAGCGCGATGTGGCCATGGCTTTGCAGCGGCAGGGATTCAAGGATATCCAATTCTATGGTGATCTCTGGAGGGCTCCGTTTGTGGAGGACAACTCTATTAATTTGGTTATTGTTGCGGAAAAAACGACCGCTGGCGCAAAAGCACCAAAGTGAGGGAAAAGAGTCTTTTCGTTTTAAAGGCTAATAAATCATCGACTTTTGGTAGGAAAACCGGCGATAGTTTTGAAAAATTCATCCACAACCCTATGACTATCCTATTGAAAAACTCTCACTGAATCATTTTTTCCTGCTGAGGTTTATTCTCCTTTCATAGGTCTGAATGGGCGAAAACAAAATATCCTGGAGAATTATCCTGTCACGACTGATTATTATGGAGTAAGTAATAATTCTCCTGGATAATTTTATGATCCAACTCATTGAACAACCGTTTGTTGTTACGTTGCAACGCCGTGGGATGTTTAAGATGAGAAAATGTATGTCTATTTTGGGCTACGGTGGCTTGAGGCCGCTTGCAATTTGTCACCATGATCCATGGTCGCTGTTGAGACACCGCGCATCTCAAGCCTATCACCGATCGCCCAACCTTTTTATATGATTACAATTTCCAGATGATATTCCTGCGATTGCAATACAAGATGATCAACCACAGGCAGACCGTCCAAATCACCCCCCACAGCATGCCGTTATAGCCGGATTTGTCCAGTAGCAGCGACTGGCAAAAATGGCTGTTGCACACCGTTGCCCATGCGCGCAAGGCCTCATTGGGCTGGCCGGCGAAAAAATATTCCAGATGTAGGGCGCGGAAAAAGATGCGCATGATGATCTGCATGAAATAAGCCAAAAGCGCATTTTTGCCAAACTCCACCAATGGCCATGCCCAGCGTCGTATTTTCCAAACGTCGATGAGATAATAGAAAAACAGAAAAAACAAGGCGCCGAGGCCAGACGTGAACATGGCGTAAGAGGCGCTGACATCCGGTTTGTTGAAGCAGAGGGTATAGTTACCGGTGAGGAAGCCGATCTTATGAATCGCATAGCCGAGCGTCATGAACACCGCCGCAATGAAGAGGCTGTGGCGGGTGATGATTTCGCGTCTGCCACCGACGAGGGCTTCTCCCAGCAGCACGCCGATCATGGTCATAACGCCATAAGAGATGGAGACCCAAGGCAGGCAGTGGAGGGTGAGCGGCCGCGCCCAATCGCCAAAGGGCGCGCTGATGCGCCAAAAGGGCGCCTCGCTGTGGCCGAATCCCAGCCACCAACCAACGTACTCGGACATGAGCATATGAAATCCCAACACCGCAAAGATGGCCAACCAACGACCCCAACGCGGCAACTTCATGCTGGCCGCACCCATAAAATAGGCGACGCCGATGGCCTGGAGAATGCCCCACCACCACGATAGCCCCAAAATCAAGCTGATATAAAGAATACCCGCCAAAATCAACTTTACCGTGCGACTCATCACATGGTGCCACCACTCGCGTCCGCGGCGACTGCGGCTCAACGGAATCACCACGCCGACGATGAAAACGAAGAACGGCGCCACCCAATCGGTGACCGTCAACCCGATGTTTTTCAGCTTGGCCTCGGGAAGCGCTTCGACCTGTTCGCGCGTCAATCCTTGTGCCTGTTTTTCTTCTACGAATCGCTCCCATGCCACATCGGCATGGTTCCAGGTGGAAATGGGCAGGCTGCCAAACCACGACATCTTTTGCGGCAGGTCGCGATAATTCCCTGCCCCTACGGCAATGACAAAGATCATCAGCGCAATGGTAAAACCGCGAAACGCATCTATGGATTCGATTCTAACTCGTTCGGGTTTGAGAGGGCTTTGCTCAGCTGATATCATCGTTGATTTCCTCCTCGGCACCTGCAAACCGTTCAATGCAAACTAAAGTCATTACCTTATTATTAAACAAACCGGAAAAAGACGTTCCTCGCAAGTTGATCCTGGTATAAACGTCACGATTAAGAAAAAATTTGATCTAAAAATGTCATTGCGAGTTGGCAATGGTAAAAATACCATCATTACCGTAACAACATAAAAAACACTGTCATTTTGAGTGAAGGCACATTACCTTAAAAAAGGGCTCAATCCGCCGTGGAACGAAGCAATCTCCGTCATGGCCTTAGATGTGAAGGAACCCTGATGAATAATTTTTGTGAGCAAAGTTATACTCACATTCGGTTTTACCTGTCGAATCGAGATGATAAAAATGATAACCACCTTATTACCTTATTCATCCCGTTCAGTTCCTGAAAATGGTGGATGAAATGCCCTTGTTGCTCCGGTATCTTTTTTTTCTCTGTGTTATTCAAATTCCCCTTGTTGATGGGTATTCATTTTTTCGTAAGAACCACCATTTTAATTAATCAATGTCCATTCATTTCTGCTGGCGCTGGTAAAAATGGCATCGATGACCCTCATATTGGCCACGGCATCGCTCAATGGGGTAGGCACGGGCTGGTCCTGTAAAATCGCCTGGGCAAATTGGTCGCATTGTTCGCTGAACTGATCGGCGATGGGAGAAGGGATTTCGTCGAAGTGGTTGTCGTGATAATGGCGCAACAGGGCTGGTTGATCGGTCGGTGGCGCAAATGGTGTTTCCACCCGTAGGCTGCCTCGGCTGCCAAAGAGCGTCAGGCCGTGAGCGTAGGCGGTTTGGGTGCCGCATTGGAACGTGGCGATGCCGCCGGCAAATTCCAACATGCCGCTGGCCAGGCGATCGGTCTGGAAGAGGGGATCGAACTGCAGCCAGCCGAGGACACGCCTGGGCTCGGCAGCAAAAAGCCATCGCGCCGCGGAGATAGGGTAACAGCCGATGTCCAGCAGTCCGCCGCCACCCATTTCCGGCTTTTGGCGGATGTTATTGGGATCGGTGTTATGGTAGAAAAAATAGCCATGCACCGCATGCAGCTCGCCCAGCACCCCATCGCGCAGCATGGCGTGGACGATCTGCCATTGCGGATGAAAGCGGTACATGAAGGCTTCCATGACTTTGATTTGCGGATGTTGCAACGCCGCTTGATGCAATTGCTCGGCTTCGGCGGCGTTGAGGGCGATGGGCTTTTCCACCAGCGCATGTTTGCCCGCAGCCATGGCCTTGAGAGCATAGGGCACATGCAGGTGATTGGGAAGTGGAATGTACACCGCATCGATGTGGGGATCGGCCAGTAGATCGTCATAGCTGCCATAGGCTTTTGGGATCTGGAATCGAGCGGCCATTTGACGGGCTTTATCGATGTCGCGCGAGGCCATGGCGGCCACCACGCCGTGCTGGCTTTTTTGAATGGCGGGGATGACGCGGTTGGCGGCAATGCGCGCTGCACCGAGGATGCCCCAATTGATTTTATCCATGATGGTATCCGTGATTTGTCCGAGGATTGTGGTTATGATTAAATAGACAAAGATAGTTTTTTAAGGGGGAATTTGCAAGGAAAAAATATATGAGAGTCGAGGGTCCCAGGTCGAGGGTCGAGGGTCCAGGGTCCAGGGTTGAGGGGCGAGGCGGGATGGGTGTTGGCTTGATTCAATGTCGTTCCGTTGCTTTGGGGTGGAACGCATAGGGTTAGGCTATGCGTCAGAAAGAAATTGTCATGTCGAGGTTTGGCAGTGGGGAGCAAGTCCCTTTTTTGCAAAAGGGGGATGTAGGGGGATTTCGGAGGATGCGATCAATCAATCTCCCCTTGCCCTCCTTTGAGAAGGTGTTGAAAAAGTGTATTAATCGGTAAAAATAATCCTAATTGTCCAAGCTAAAGTAATTGTGTGAAAACAAATTATTTTTTAAAGAAGGAGAAAAAACCAATGCTATTTTGAAAAAAGCGTTAAATATGTTTAACATTATCAAATAATTGCTACGATGGTAATTCAAGATGTCTCGTCGCTGGCGCTCCTCGACATGACACGTTTTTTATTGATTTTCGCACAGCCACTAAAGTTTGAACAACATCCTTGGGAATAACAATAACTTTTGCGACATCTTATGAGAAAGGGGGAAGTCGATCAAAAGGGGATTTAGGGGGATTCCCAACGACGCAATAAATCAATGTCTCCATGGAAACCCTTTGATAAAAAAAGTCCCCCTTTAGCAAAGGGGGATTTAGGGGATTTTTCGCTTTTACGTAAATGTTGGAAGCGAGAACACACCGAGTCAAATAATAATTGTCCTGTCGAGGTAAGACAGCGATGAGACATCATTTAAAAGCAGCGCCGAGGCGGAGGACGCCAAAATTTGCGTTCACAAGGAAACCGTGGGAAAGAGATTGCCATAACCAAAACGTCGTCAGGGACGACTTCCTGCCCTTATCTCATTTGTCTCATAGAAGAATTTTTATCATGTCACCCGTTACGGGTTGAACGCTCATTTTTGATTTTGCTATAATCATTACACGCCTTCGGCGTTTTTGAATTTTATTTCAACACAGAACAGGACCTGTACACTTCCATCTCGTTCCATCGCTCTGCGGTGGAACGTAGATGGTAACGCTCTGCGTCGAATGAAAATTTTCCTCTTTACGAGGAAGGCGGGGACGTCGTTGCTATTCCTTGTGAGTAACTTTATCATTTCACCCCTTTCAGAGTTTGACGGTTCTTTTTCTTTTGCTATAATTCTCTCACGCCTTTGGCGTTCTCCCAACTCATTTTAGGCATCAATGGATTAATACAACACGCTATGAGGGGGAGGTGGTTGAGGTGGTTACGGGGGGCAGGAATGCCCGGCCTCCGTAGTTGGTGCTCCCAGGGAGGTCGTTTGAGGAGGTTGGATTTTTGCACCACCATAGAAAACGTCGTCAGAGACGACTTTACCTGTCATGTCGAGGAGCGCCAGCGACGAGACATATTGAATTGCCATCGTCATAAGTAATAGATAATATTTATCATATTAATAAAATTAGCTATCAAAATTTCAATATTTATTAATTATTGGTTTTGAAAATATTTAGTTTTACACACTTTATGGAGCAATATTCATTTGCTTTGTTTAAAATATTTATTACATTCTATCGAAAATTTGGCAAGAAGGATAGAAACAGTTAAAAATGTATTCAAGTCAAAGCGGCAATTCCACGGGATAAGATGGCTATTTTCCTTTCCATTTATATAAGTCACAAAATAATTTCTATAGCCTTTTTACATCCTTTCAATCAAACTGAGGATGCTATCATGAAACAAACCATCCTTTGTCTTCGGTTCGATCAAAAATTGACTCCTGTACATGCTACTTTGCTGCGTGGCGCATTTGCCGATAAATACGCCCATACCCTCCTCCACCATCACGACGGCGAAAAATTCATCTACCAAACACCGCTGATTCAATACAAAATCCTCTTTGCAAGAGCCTTTTTGGTGGGCATGAACGAAGGGGGAGAGCTGCTGCAGAAAATCGCCTTCGATGCCGATGAGTTCCGCTTACGCGGCCAAACTGTCAAAGTGTTGGAACGATCTGTGCAAACCTACGAAGTGCCTTTCGGCATCGCTAAATACCCAAAAACTTACCACTTTCTCACCCCCTGGCTAGCCTTGAACGAAGAGAATTACCAGCATTATGTTTGCTATACGACCGAGAAACAATTACTGCTGCTGAAAAGAATCCTCATCGGTAATCTTCTGGCTTTGGCCAAAGGTTTCGGCCACACAATCTCCGAGGAGATCCAGGTGGCATCGTTGAAGGTAAAACCACAAAACGTGCGACTCAAAGGCACGCCTATGGTGGGATTTAGCGGCGATTTCTCCGTCAATTTCCATATACCCGAACTATGGGGCATCGGTAAATCCTCTTCACGAGGATTTGGCACCGTGCTCAATGTGACAAACATATGAGCGGGAGTTGGACGACATCGGGATAGCCTCGTGCAAAAATAAAGGTTTGCCAGTGCGCAACCGGATAAACAAATCATCGTCAGTTTGGATAACGTGAGTATTACATATGAAGCTGAAATTATGTGAATGTGCTAAAGCTATATTCTTTCCCAAAGAATAATAAACAACCCCTGTGATATTGACTAATGATCTTTTAATATGTATAATATTTTCAGTTACTTGCGACTATTGTACTTTAAGATGTCTCGTCGCTGGCGCTCCTCGACATGACATGTTTTTGAATATTTTCACACAAGCACTTTAGTTTGGCACAGTACTCAACGTAACGAAAATATAATCGAAAGACTCACAAAAGCAAAATCGATTACACACCTCACCATTTTGGGTCACTCAACAGAGAACGTCTGAAAACAGCTAAAACGTGTCATTTCGACGAGTGAAACGAGGAGAAATCTTGATTTGCCTAATATTTAAATGACAAATTATTCTGTGTCTACCGAACTTTTGAATTTTCCCCAACCCACTCACAGGGTGACGAGGGTTAGGTTCGAAACGACCATTAACACGGCATCCGATTTTCAATGATTACATTGGGAATCATGATGTTTGGTATCATGGTTGGTGAACACATATTCATAAGGAAACATAAATAAGGGAGGATGACTATGATCCCAAAGGTAAAATTATTAGGCCAATATTGGCAAACGCGCGCACCCGATAGCAACGTGCTGCGCTTGAATACCACCTTAAAAGAAGGGCTGGTCTTGCTGCTGCGATTCCAGTGCAACAACGGTACCTGCCAATACTTGGGCATCGATACCATTCAGTTCGATCAGGAAAAGAACAAGAAATTGTTGCTAAAAACTTTTAGCGGAAGAAGATTGTCTGAATTCCCTACTATCTTGATCGATAAAAAAATGGAAAAGGGCCCAATTAAATTGCATAACATCCTCAAAAATGCTGCAAACATCAATCCCGATATAAGGCCCCTCCTCGAATGCTATGTAACAAATCAGCCGCGAATCGTCAAAGAATTATCCACCCGATTGTCGCCGGAGGGAAACAATATCGTCTCGTTGCTGGTCAATGATCGGTTCGTCGGCGAAAGTCCGCTGTTCCAACCTATAGTGGACAAGGTGCTGAATGCCCCTTTCGAAGCCTATTATCACAAATATAAGACCACTTCTCGCGCCAACGACCAGGTTTGTTATGTTTGTGATAGTCGAAAGAACGAGATATGGGGCTTTGCCGATACATTTGCTTTTTATTCGGCCAACGAGTTCGCCTATATTGCCGGTGGCTTTGAGCGCGAAAAGAGCTGGCGCAACTATCCGGTCTGCCCCGATTGCGCCCGGTTGCTACAGAGCGGCCGCGATTTTCTCGAGAAACATCTCAATTTTACCTTCTACGGCAATAACTATTATTTGATCCCCGCGCCCACCATGGACACCTCTGCCTTTGTCGAGGCATTGGACATTCTCAAGGATGAATTCAAAGCCTTTAAAATGAACCGCGACGCCGCCAAAACTCATAAACAAATCGTAGAAGTAGAAGAGGATGTTTTCGCGACCTTGGCCAAGCAAAAGAATTCCATCAGTTTTTCCCTGTTCTTCTACAAGACGCAAAATAGCGAGTTCAAGATCATGCAAGAAATACAGGATGTGTTGCCATCCCGCTTCCGGCAAATTATCGACGCCAAGGAGTCGCTGCGAAAATTTCCGGAATTCCAAGGACTCAAAGGCATCTATAAAAAAGACGAAGGAGACGATCTGTCCTTCGATTTCGGCATTCTGCGCACGTTTTTCGATAAAGATTTCAACAAGGCTTTTCTGGAACTGACCGCGCGCATCTTTAAGGACAAGCCCATCGAAAAGCAATTCATCCTCCATCGCATCTCCGATTATCTGGCCGAAAAATACCGCAAGGACGAGCTCTATCACGAATTCTTCAAAGCCATGCTGTTGATGAAATTTTTGTATCATCTGCAATTGATTAAAAATGAACCCTTAAAAAAGGAGGTGAATATGGCTAACATGTTCGAAGACTATTTTCAAATGCATCCGGAATTTTTCGATGCCGACATCAAAAAAGCGCTGTTTCTGGAGGGACTGTTAGTGGAAAAGCTGCTCAACATCCAATTTACCGAGCGCGGCTCCAAGCCTTTCCGCAGCCGCCTCAATGGTCTAAAAATCGACAGCCGCACCGTCAAGCGCCTGCTGCCCGAAGCCATCGAAAAATTGGAGCAGTACAAAAAGAATTATTACAAAGACCTGGAGAGCCTCATTTCCACCTATCTGGTGGCCGGCGAACCGGATCTGAAGAAAATGACCGTGGATGAAATTAGTTTCTATTTCGTCATGGGCATGAATCTGGCAAAAATGTTCAAACCCAAGGAAGAAGAAGGAGGGACGGAAAATGAATAACGTCATCAACAAACGCAGCGAGTTGCTTTTTTGTTACGACATTACCGACGCCAACCCCAATGGCGATCCGCTGGATGAGAACAAGCCGCGCATCGATGAAGAGACCAACATCAATTTCGTCACCGATGTGCGATTGAAAAGGACCATCCGCGATTATTTATTTAATTATAAAGGATTTGATGGAAAAAACGGAAAGGACATTTTTATAAGAGAAATAACCACAGAAGAAGGTTTTGTAAAGGATGTAAAATCTCGAATAAGAGATTTTGTAAAATTCGATAATAATATTCTAAAAGATGAAGAAACAAAATTACTAAAAAATTATTCAGATAAGAAAAAGTTATCTAAACAGGAGGCAATACAAATAATTAAAGCTATAGGAAAAATAATTTTACACGAAAATATTGATACTAGAATCTTTGGTTGTACCTATCCTGTTGAATTTAATCCAAATGAGATGGAAAATAAAAAAGAATTTAAAGATTCTATAACTTATACTGGCCCGGTTCAATTTAAAATTGGTCGTTCTTTACATTCAGTTAAACGGAATCCTGTAGGCCATTCATTTTCAATGGCTTCAAAAGATGAAAAACGCGCTGGATCTCAAGCCACAGAATACATCCTCCCCTACGCCTTTATCGCCTTTCACGGCATCATCAACCAGCATGCGGCGCAGCACACCGGACTCACCGAGGAGGATGTCGACTTGCTGTTGGAAGCCATGTGGCTGGGCACCAAGAATCTCATCAGCCGCAGCAAGTTCGGCCAGGAGCCCCGATTGCTGATCAAAATAGACTATAACCAACCCAATTTCTTCATCGGCGATCTGGATAAGAAAATTACCATCCAGGCGGAAAATCCTCTGGCCATTCGCTCGCTCAAGGATTTTACCCTGAATATCCAGCCGCTGATCGATGCCGTCCAAACCCACCAAAACAAGATCGATGCCATCCACGTCGGTTACGACGCCCATCTGTGCACCTCGCCAGCCATTCCCAATAATTGGCGTCGGCTTTCTTTCACGCCATGAGGGAGGGCATCGGTATGAAATATGCCGTTTTCGATATCTTTGCCGATCTGGCGCATTTTAAAAAGCCATTTACCACCATGTCGCCGCAAACCTACTCCTTCCCCACCGGTACTGCGGCGGTGGGCATCCTCGCCGCCATCTTGGGATTGGATAAGGATGCCTACTGGCAATACTTTGCGACCGAGAGCCATTCACTGGCCATCGGCATCATCAAGCCGATAAAAAAAGTGGTCATACCGCTCAATCTGCTCAAAACCACTCAAACCAAACATTTTTCTCGCTTTGAAAGCCGCAAGCCATCCAATGTGGAATTTTTAAAAGACGCCGGATTCCGCTTTTACGTCCATCTCAAAGAGCCATCGTTGTTCCAGCAACTGATCGAGCTCTTGCAACGCCACGAAACCGTCTATACCGTCTCGTTGGGGCTGGCCTATAATCTGGCCGATATCCAATATCGTGGACTCTATGAAGAGCAACCTCTTACCACTGAGGATTGGCTGGAGGTAGCCAGCGTCGTGCCCACCCATGAGCTCAGGGAGCTGGATTTCAGCGAGCGGCAAATCTTCAGCCACCGCATTCCGGTGCTGATGAAACCGCAGCGAAAATCGCGAGAGGTACTGGCCTATCGCGAATACCTTTTCGAAAACGAAGCAAAGAAAATCAAAGCACGTGTGAAACATTGTTTAAGGTTGGAAAATGATGAATACATCCTACCTCTTTAAACTGAAATCACATCCTCACTATTTGCTTCGTGACCACCTGGTCGGGTCGTGGGAATTCGCCTCACAACTCTTCCAGCAGACCCGACCAGCTTTTCGCCATCTCGATCTCGAGAAACTGAAAACGGTCGTCGAAGTAAGTAGCTTGTTGCACGATTTCGGTAAAGCAACGGTTAGCTTTCAAAAATATATGTCGCAGTTAGAGGCGCAAGTCCCCAACCCCAGCCGCAGCAAAAAACAACGCCACAGCCTGATCTCGGCGCTGACCACCTTTGTGGTGCTTCGCCAATTGATGGCAGATGACGACCTCTATGCCTTGCTCGGCTTTTTAGCGGTCGTGCATCACCACCGCGAACTGGAAAATTGGGACGAGGCTTTTACCATCTTGGATGCGGATTGGGAACTCGTCTTTCAGCAACTGGAGGAAATCGACTATGCTGAAATGCAAGCTATCACTGCCGCGCATCCTTGGTCGGTTTGGCTCACAGCCGAATTTCTCAAGGATCATTTCAACCGCTTGCAAGAGGGCAGCGAAAGAATCTCTACCATCAGACGAAAATTAAAACCCCAATTAAGCCCAAACCATCTGGAATTCTATTTCGCCTGCTGTTATCTCTTTTCCCTGCTTTTGCAGGCCGATAAACAGGAGGCCATCCTCCACCAAAAAACGCCCCAGTTGCAGGCAACGCTCACCCCTGCCGACGTCTATCGCTACATTCAGCAAACCTTTGCCGCCGACGAAAAACACATCACCCACCTCCGCAATCGTCTCCGGCAGCTCATCGAGCAAACCTTGCAAGCCTTACCCGCCGAGGTTCGCATTCTTTCGCTGAACGCTCCCACCGGCAGCGGCAAAACCATCGCCTCCCTCTATGCCGCCTTGCACCTACAGAGGCTGCGCGGCCACGACCACATCATCTATTGCCTGCCCTTCACGTCCATTATCGATCAAAACGCTGAGGTCTTTGCCGACATCTATCGTGCCTGCAACATCGAGCCCGATTCGCGCCGATTGCTCAAACACCATCATCTGGTGGAATGGCATTACCGCATAGCCGATGAGCTCGATATGCCATCCTATCAGGACGATCAGGCCATCTTCCTCATCGAGGGTTGGAACAGCGTGTTGGTGGTCACCACCTTTGTCCAATTCCTCTACTCGCTCATCTCCCGCGCCAACAGCCAGTTGCGCAAATTCCATCGCTTCGCCAATGCCGTCATCCTGCTGGACGAGGTGCAGACCATTCCCCATGCCTACTGGAAATTGATCCATGATATGCTCGCCGCCTGCGCCGATTATCTCCATTCCACCATCGTCTTGATCACCGCCACCATGCCGTTGATCTTTTCCGAACAAAAGGGGGATATCGTCGAATTGGCCAGCGAGAAACAACAGCTCTTCCAATCATTGGATCGCATCGATCTGGATGTGTCTTGTCTGTGCCGAGAAGATGGCGAACTTGTCGATACCCCCATGCCCGAATTCGTCGCGCAGATGCACGACCTCATCGCCGGCCATCCCCAGAACAGCATCCTCATCGTCGCCAACACCATCCGTTCGGCCAAAAACATCTATGAACAGCTGAAGGAAATACCTTCGCATGAAATTATCTACTTGTCTTCGCATGTGATCCCCAAAACTCGGATGGAGCGCATCCAGCAAATAAAAGACGCTGAAAAGCAACAAAAACCCATTTTGCTGATCTCCACCCAGTTGGTGGAAGCAGGGGTGGATATCGATTTCGATATCGTGGTGCGCGATTTTGCCCCGCTGGATAGCATCTTCCAGGTGTGCGGCCGCTGCAATCGCAACCATCGCCATGACTTTCGCGGCCAGGTCAAACTCTATCACCTCATCGAAGAAGATGGCCACAAGCCCTGCCGCATCTACGACAAATTTTTACTCCTCAAAACTTGCAATGTGCTGGCTGGCAAAAAAATCATACCCCAAAGAGACTTTTTCGCCCTGGCCAACGACTATTTTCTCCAGCTTGCCCAGGGCTCCTCCAGCAAACCTTCCGAGCAAATCTTGGAGGCATTGGCCATGTTATGTTTCAAAGACGCCTTTAGTGAAAATAAATTTGCTTTGATTCAGGAGGATCACGATTTTTCCGTGTTCGTCGAATGCGATGAGCAGGCAGAAAACCTTTGGCAACAATACCGCGAGCTCTCCTCCATGCCGCGTTCGTTCGAACGCAATAGCCGACTGCGGCAACTCTATCCTTTGCTGGAAAAGTATATTATCAACGTGCCACGGCGCTGCATCTCCAAGAACTTTAAAGGCGCCATCTATCGTCTAAACAAGGACAAATGGCAACAATTCTACGACCTCGTCACCGGCTTTGACCGCGAGGCGTTGTTGCCCGAAACGGATGAAAATTTTATCTATTGATCGATAATGAGGAGTCTCGAATGATGAAAAACCGCAAAAGATTTGCAAGGGAACGTTCCCCATGTTCTTGTAGGAACATATGGGAGTGTGGAAGACATTCAAAAACGTAAGATGTCTCGTCGTTTGCCCTCCTCGACATGACAAGGAGGGCGGGAATTCCTGCCCGCCTCAGTGGCCCTATGCTGTTTGATGTGCAATCATCGCGGCGGTTTTATTGCCATTCGGGTAATCCTGCCCGCATCGATCGTCCTCTGTTATGTGATGCGCTATATAAATTCATTGCTAGTTTGGGACGTTTGCGGCGTGTGGAATGGAGGGTCCACACGCGGTGAATATAAATTCATCGCTAGATTGGGATGAGAGGCAAACGCCGCAGGCGTGACAGGATGATAGCCCGAGAACAAAACACACGTCCAACCCCGAAGGGGTGGCAGGATTTAATCTTTTCTTTCGCAAAATGGTTAAAAAATTTCAGACAACTGCACACGTTCGATATTTGGTCACGGTTGTGGATTTTCTTCACGATCAATTGATTTTACCCATTCACCTCAATGCAATCGGTTGGTGGAGTAAGCGTCATCGATCACGTCTCCGACTTTCAGCAAAACTGCCAATGCACCCCCTCCACATAACACGACGAAAAGCCACCACGCCACAGGTTGCTGGGTTTACTAAAATAATTGCTCACCATTCACAAGGGACGTTGCCTATGCCTGCAAAAGCCATTTTCAACAAAGAAGAATTGCTGCAAATCGCCCTGCTTTGCCGTATTGGCTGCGAGAGCGTTTCCGTTGTGGACGACAAAATCCTGCTCAACATCTGGCGCAAAATCGAGCCCACCCTGAGCAGCGAAGAAAAACAAGACATCGAATTGGCCCTACAGAACCACCTGCGCCGACTTCAGGATGGAAATTATAACCAGAATTATGCCGAAATCCGCGCCCTCATCCAAACAGCCCTTCAGGACAACAAAAAGCTGCGCCTGCGTTATTATGCCCACACCACCGGCCAGACCACCGAACGGGTCGTACAGCCCATCACCTTAGAGCAGCGGGGCGACAGCGAGTATTTGGTGGCATTCTGCGAATTGCGCCAAGAGGAGCGCAACTTTCGTCTGGACGCCATCCAAGAGATTGAATTATTGCCGGCTCGTCATAAAAAGAAACGATGAACCGTAGCAGGGTGGACCAAAGCGAAGGGGTAAGTATCGCTCCATCCGCTAAAAGTCAGGGCCTGAATCGTCAATCAATTAATTTTGGAGGTCCCTATGCAACTTGTCCTCAATACCTATGGCACCTATCTCCACAAAGATGGCGATTGCTTCGAGATCAAGATCAACAATGAAAAAAAGACCGTCTCCGCCAACAAGGTGCAATCCATTTGGATTTCCACAGCGGCAACTCTTTCCACCGATGCAATCAAATTAGCCATCGAACATAATATCGACATCGTTTTCATCGACCACAACGGCCATCCCTATGCCCGCATATGGCAATCCAAACTAGGGTCTACCACCCAAATCCGCCGACGGCAACTGCAAGTGAGCGAAGGCGAGCAGGGATTGGCCATTGCCAGAGATTGGATTCTAACCAAAATGCAACATCAGATCGATTTCCTCAAAGAATTACAGCGCCACCGACCGGAAAAAATGCTCGCCATCGAAGAATTCATCCGCACCATCCAGGCCAATCGCGAGAAAATAGCCTCTGTCGGCGGCGACCTCGAAGTACGCCGAGATCTCATTCGTAGCTACGAGGGCGCTGCCGGTCATGCCTACTTTGCCTGCTTGGCCTCGTTGGTGCCCGATGCCTATGCTTTCAAAGGCCGCAGCCATCAACCAGCCCGCGACCCCTTTAACGCCATGCTCAACTATGCCTATGGCATCCTCTATGGCATGGTCGAGCGCGCCTGCCTGCTGGCCGGCCTCGACCCCTACATCGGCTTTTTCCATTGCGATAACTATAACAAAAAATCCCTGGTCTTCGATATCATCGAACCCTTCCGCTATCTGGCCGATCAGGTCGTTTTCTACCTGTTCAGCAAACGACAGGTGAAAAAAGAATACTTTAACGAAATCCCCCATGGCTTTACCTTGAACGCCGAAGGGAAAAAAATACTCATCCAGGCCTTTAACGAAAGCATGGACCAACGGCTACGCTATCGCGGCCGCAACATCGCCAAACGCGACATCATCCAATTCGAATGCCATCGCTTGGCCAATGTACTTTTGGGTAAAGAATAAATATGGAAAAATTGACTCGATCTCTCAGGTCGAAGATCGGAACAACTTGGCCCCGCATTTAAGGAATTAAAGTGGTTCGAAAAAGTGTTAAACGCATGATCCGAAAATAAACAGCGTCTGCTGGTCATTTTTAAGAAGAGGTGGTGTTCTCACTCAACCTGATAACCAAAAAATAGGAGGTCAGAATATGCTCGTTTGGGTCGTATATGATATCGAAAAGAACAATATCCGCAACAAGGTGGCCAAAGCCTGCAAAAATGCCGGCATCTATCGAGTACAAAAATCGGTCTTTTTGGGCACCCTCAATAACAATCAGATCGATGAACTTGCTCTGAAAATTAAAAATTTGCTGGACGAAGAAAAGGACTCGGCTTACGTCTTTCCCATGTGCAAAGAAGATTTTTGCCGGGTCAAATTAATTGGACAAGCCTTTGATAAAAAAATGGTGACCGATGAAATCAAAGCTCTATTTGTTTGACGCGCCCATTAGCCCCACCGTTACCCCCACCCAGGTGATGGGCTATTTGTTCTGCCCTCGCTTTACCTATTTCGAGGAGTGCCTCAAAATACCTGAACACGAAGAAAAACGTTTCAAGGTGTTGATGGGCCGCGAGGTGCACGAAAAAAAAGCACACGAGAACGTCGACTATTTGCGCAAACGGGTGGGCGCCATCGATAAAAAGATTGCCGTCTATTTGGTGGGTCACGAAACGCCGGCGCGGGGCATTGTCGACGAAATACTGTGGCTCGCCGATGGCACGCTGGCGCCATTGGAGTACAAATTCACCGAATACCGCGCCTACTTTTTCAAGACGCACCGCTGCCAGCTTGCGATCCAAGCCCTGCTGATCCGCGAAAACTTTCAGAAACCCGTAACCCGAGGCTTTTTGGTTTACACCCGCTCCAATAATCGCTTGGAAGAGATTGTATTTAGGGAAAGAGATTTTACCCTGGCGCAGCAGACCATCGAACGGATTTTGGATATTATCGAGAGCGGTTATTATCCCACGGTGCGTCAAAACATCAACAAATGTGTGGACTGCTGTTACCGAAATATCTGCGTTTGAAACAGGTAATCATGCTATGGTATGGGAAAATAATATGTTATCATCGACGGAAATGATGTAAAAAGTGGGGAAAATGGTAAATTTTTTCTTGAAAAAAGGCTAGAAAATGTTTAAATTCGGCGACAAGAAAAGCAAAATAATTTGAATAAAAATAGAAATATATAAAATAAAAACTGTTTAAGCGGACCTTCCATAAAAACAAGGATTGAAACTTTTCTGCAATAATCTCTAAAATCTTTTTTGCAGAAGTTTAAGCGGACCTTCCATAAAAACAAGGATTGAAACTGGCCTCATTCATAGCTGACGCTGAGAATTCGAAAAGTTTAAGCGGACCTTCCATAAAAACAAGGATTGAAACCCACCGTTGTTGTGGCGAACTTGGCCCCCACAGTTGTTTAAGCGGACCTTCCATAAAAACAAGGATTGAAACTCAGAATATATGGCATGGAAAAATGTCCAGCAAATAGTTTAAGCGGACCTTCCATAAAAACAAGGATTGAAACCGTCAATTTCACCCCAAGGACAAATGCCACCGCTGCTGTTTAAGCGGACCTTCCATAAAAACAAGGATTGAAACTGTATAATGTCTTGTTCAGCGCATCGCGGCATCTGGTTTAAGCGGACCTTCCATAAAAACAAGGATTGAAACAAAAAAGGAGGGTAAAATGAAAAGTGAAAAGGTAGTTGTTTAAGCGGACCTTCCATAAAAACAAGGATTGAAACTATGTTCAAATTTTTTCATAATCACTCCTTATTTTTAGTTTAAGCGGACCTTCCATAAAAACAAGGATTGAAACATAAGAACTCCCTAGAATTTTCATTACCATATTATCAGTTTAAGCGGACCTTCCATAAAAACAAGGATTGAAACACATAGCTCGAAGTTTTTCTACTTCTGCTCTAAGAGTTTAAGCGGACCTTCCATAAAAACAAGGATTGAAACCAATTGCATCGAACGGGTCCAGTATGAACCCGGACCCGTTTAAGCGGACCTTCCATAAAAACAAGGATTGAAACCATTTTTCCTCCTTAAATAATTAAAGCACCGATACATGTTTAAGCGGACCTTCCATAAAAACAAGGATTGAAACTTGCGGCGCCCGGCTAACGGGCCGAAATAAAAAAAAATTGTTTAAGCGGACCTTCCATAAAAACAAGGATTGAAACAGATGTAGTGGATTGTCAAAAAGTGGGACGGCATCTGGTTTAAGCGGACCTTCCATAAAAACAAGGATTGAAACTTTCATACCTCCTCATTAATATTCTATACCGGCATCTGTTTAAGCGGACCTTCCATAAAAACAAGGATTGAAACTCTGCTTCTTTTTTTTGATCATCCCTATCGGGATCATGTTTAAGCGGACCTTCCATAAAAACAAGGATTGAAACTTCGGGACTATCTCCCGAATTTCCACGTAGTCCCCCAGTTTAAGCGGACCTTCCATAAAAACAAGGATTGAAACTCATATAGGTCATCTTTTTATTTATAGACTCATATTGTTTAAGCGGACCTTCCATAAAAACAAGGATTGAAACATCATTTTCTTCCTTCTCCTTAATTTTTTTTCTATATGTTTAAGCGGACCTTCCATAAAAACAAGGATTGAAACTTATAGCAATTACTAATGCTTTCAGCGGTATTAAAGTTTAAGCGGACCTTCCATAAAAACAAGGATTGAAACATAAATAGGCGTTTTTTCTTATTTCATTTTCTATTGTTTAAGCGGACCTTCCATAAAAACAAGGATTGAAACGCCACATTACGGCTCTTTTATGTCCGCCATGATATGACGTTTAAGCGGACCTTCCATAAAAACAAGGATTGAAACCTGTACTGGGGGTAATCTGCATTAATCCAGTTGCCGTTTAAGCGGACCTTCCATAAAAACAAGGATTGAAACTGGGGGGCTATTTCTTTTTTTCTAGTTGAGCCCTCAAGTTTAAGCGGACCTTCCATAAAAACAAGGATTGAAACTGGGGGGCTATTTCTTTTTTTCTAGTTGAGCCCTCAAGTTTAAGCGGACCTTCCATAAAAACAAGGATTGAAACTTTTGATAAAAATGAATGAGATTCATTCGTATGTATAAGTTTAAGCGGACCTTCCATAAAAACAAGGATTGAAACTCACAGAAGATGTTGATACGTGCACCGCTCTTTACCAGTTTAAGCGGACCTTCCATAAAAACAAGGATTGAAACACGGGTGCACCAGCTATGGGGATCAGTTCAATCCCAGTTTAAGCGGACCTTCCATAAAAACAAGGATTGAAACAAGAAATGGTACGGCTCTTAATGAAAAAAAAACACTTGTTTAAGCGGACCTTCCATAAAAACAAGGATTGAAACTTCTCCTCGAATTCTGAAGTGGACCACTGCTCAATAGTTTAAGCGGACCTTCCATAAAAACAAGGATTGAAACTGGGTGTTTAAGTAGACATTCCATAAAAACAAGGATGTTTAAGCGGACCTTCCATAAAAACAAGGATTGAAACACAGAAAGAGAAAAAAGTAATAGATTCCGATAGCAAGTTTAAGCGGACCTTCCATAAAAACAAGGATTGAAACTTAGAGGTGACAAAGCATTGGGAATACACTGTCCCAGTTTAAGCGGACCTTCCATAAAAACAAGGATTGAAACCATATATTTCTGTTAATCCTTGATCTCCTTTAGGCCGTTTAAGCGGACCTTCCATAAAAACAAGGATTGAAACTTACATTTCTGTCTTCTTTTTTCTTCTCGACGCTTGTTTAAGCGGACCTTCCATAAAAACAAGGATTGAAACCTTCCCAGTTCTCTAAAAACCGAACTGGGTTGACTTGTTTAAGCGGACCTTCCATAAAAACAAGGATTGAAACTCTGTTTCCGTAGTACTTTTTCCATCTTTTCCATCTTGTTTAAGCGGACCTTCCATAAAAACAAGGATTGAAACCGGAATCCCCTACCTTGAATTCTCCCGCACCACGTTTGTTTAAGCGGACCTTCCATAAAAACAAGGATTGAAACATACTGTAATGGATAACTCCATTTACAGTATTGAAGTTTAAGCGGACCTTCCATAAAAACAAGGATTGAAACTTATGGGTTTTAATCCTTGTTTTTATTGAGGGTTCGGTTTAAGCGGACCTTCCATAAAAACAAGGATTGAAACCTATTGTCTGACGATGGACTCCGATTTTTTTAGCAAGTTTAAGCGGACCTTCCATAAAAACAAGGATTGAAACAAGAAGGCATTGTATGATCGTGCAAAGAGGGCAGAAAGTATAAGAAAAATAAGGTTAGTAAAAAGGAGGAAAAAAATTGATAGGTAGTCCATATTATAGCATAGATAAATGTGATGATGCTGTACATTATCAAATAGGGTTAAGAGGAATTATAGGTTTCGGTCTTAGTCTTATCTCAAGAGAACATTCGTCAGCTATCATATTTGGAATCTGTTTATTTGCTTATTTTGTCATAACAATAAGATTTCATGCTGGATACACAACAGACTAACCTGTACCTTTTAACCTGTAACTTTGTAATCTGTAACCTTTTAACTTTTTATTTCTTCTTCCTGTTTAAGCGGACCTTCCATAAAAACAAAAATTGAAACCCACTCCATATTCTAAATCATTTACTTTTCAACGCGACTTTTCGTGGTAAGTAAAATCTAAGGGTTATTGGATCCGCGAGGGAGGAAAAGATGGTGGGGCGATAGGCGAGAAATTGATCAAGCGTTTCAAGTTTTTTCTATGGGCGCGAATAAAAAAAGAGGGCGTTGTGAGGAGTGAACGCCCTCTTTCTGCATCCATCCTATTTCAGATGAAGGGGGGATTCTTTATTAAGATCACAGCAACAAGAGGGTGGTGAAAATCGATTAGGTGTCGCGATTGATGATCAAGATGGCCATGATCGTTGGATTCAAAAAAATCAACAAAACCAAAATAGTATGAGTCGAATGAGCACTAATAATTATTTCTGCTCGACGTCCTCCTCAGAATCCATGTTTAGGGTTTCGCCCCCGATCTCAAGGTTGAAGAACATACATCAAGCTCATACGCGCGTAGCTTAAAAAAAGACCATTTTGATTTTCGGTGAAAAGTCGGACGGTGGTTGCAAAAAACCGCCGCCCGAGCATTTTCCATCATTTCAAGAGAACCAGCCGTTTGGTGGCAACACGATCACCAGCTTGCAGTCGATAATAATACAATCCACTGGGATAGCCAGTTGCGTTCCAAACCACCGTATGATATCCCGCCTCCTGGATCTCGTTCACGAGCCTGCAAATTTCCCTCCCATTGAGATCGAATACCGTCAGGGTCACCTCTGCCGCTTCGGGCAAGGCATAGCGTATGGAGGTGGTGGGATTAAAGGGATTGGGGTAATTTTGCTGCAATTCGAATTCACTGGGCAATTGCGCGAGGCCAAGCTCTTCGTTCAATGGTATGGCTTTGCCGGTTTTGCTACTGCCGACAGCAAATTCGACCAACTGAACCCAGCCACCTTTGCCATATTTGGGCCCGTGGATGATCAACTTGACAAAAGAAGCTGTTACCGATTTTCCCAGCGAATAAGCGCGCATGGAGCCATCACGCGGTTTGATGCGTGCGATAGAAACAAAATCACCGGCGGCGAACCCAGAAGTCGAAACCAACACTTCGAGATCGGTCGCCTGGCGGTTCGACAAGTTACCGTCGTCCTCAGGGCCGTTATCGGTTTGGAGATAGATGGTGTTGAACATATACAATCCAGCGTCGGCAAAGCGGAAGATGACGTAGGTGCCGCCGTTTTCGATATATTTGGCTGTTGCGGTGCCGTCCCAGCCTTCTAAATCACCATCAACGGCATTTTCCCAAGGTTCGGTGCTATGGGCAGGGGAGCCCTCGACCACAACCAGGCTGGCGTTTCTTTCCTGGAGAGGGGGCGCAGATGAAGGAGCATTGATGATATCCAGAATAGCAAGCGCCTCAGAAAAATTGCGCTGGAAGAATTGCACCAAAGCCTCATCGACCAATCTTTCGGTGAGTGGTCGCTTGCGCGCTTTCCAGACCCCTTGGGGCACCAAAAGACCAAGATCACTGACGCGACGGGCGCAGATGGACTTCCAGAGGACGGCTTTGTTTCGTGTCAATCGGACGAACTTGTAGCCGATGTCTTCCGCCACTTCGATATGGGTGGAATTGATAAACGTATTCCAGCTTTCGATCAGCAACCAATCCGGCTGATATTCGAAGGCATCCTCCCACGTCCAATGATAGACCAAGGTGTCCTGGCGATCGATATAACGGTTCTGACTGAAAATCCACTGGCGATCGTCATAACCCGGCCACGTGGCACCGATGAAATATTGCGGCGAGTACGAAGGCGCCATACGATAATATTCCTCTAGATAACCCTCGCCCCATTCTTTACCGTTGGGATCCCAATTACCGTTGGTCGCCTGAACCCACGGATAGAAACCATCCACATACGGTGCCATGGTTTGGTGATGCTGGTTCCAATTCAAAAAGATTTGGACGTCTTCAGGCAGAATGCGCTTAGCAGCTTCATAAAACCTGAGATAGCAATCTTGCTGTTTTTCACAAAAGACGAATAACGGCTTGGTTGTATTCTCCCGTACACCCCAATAAGCCGAATGCACTAAAATATTCTCAGCGATAAAATGCAGATTATCATCGATGGTTCCGCTAGCGTTTTCGTTGTAGGAGATGATGATTCTGAAATCAAACCCGAGATGACCATATCTTTCATAGAGTCGCTGAGCGGCATCCAATAAGCCCTTGGTGGGCGTCTGTTCATAAGAGTCTTTGCCGTACCAATTGACCACAAAAGCATCGACATCGCACGCCCAGGCCAGGAGGATGTGATATTCCCAGATATCCATGTCATAGGAATCATAAATTCCTACCGTTGGATAGTCTCCGGTACCACCCAAGTTGTTAGGCGACCAATAGCGCAGCGGGTCATCGCTGTTCTGGTCAGCGTACCAGCCTTCGTACCAGGCGAAAACCGGATTACAGGCGCCACCGATGAAATCATAGTAGAAGCAACCATTATCCTTCGTTTCCAAGGTAAAGGTAATGCTCATATTGAGACTTGGCACCGAAAGGGTATATTCGATACCGATGATGACATCATCGAAGTAGTAATGGCCATTGGCATCGGTGGCATGTTTTGAGGCTTTTTTCAGCCAGCTGGTCTCCAGACGGACCACAGCGCCGACAACCGGTTTGCCATTGGTATAAACGTAGCCCTCGGCGCATCCTTTGTCGGCCATGTTGACGAACGCCGCCGTGCCCTCACCACCTTCAGGCACTTCTACTTCTACCGTTGTCGGCGAAACATGTTGATAGCCTTTTACATCGGCCTCGGTTACGATATGCTTTCCCGGCATGGTCGAGAGTTGCTTTTCGTGCTCGACATCGGTGCCGACGTTGAGGTTCAATTCCACATCACCCGTGGTACCATCTGGATAAGTGATCGTGAATAAAAATTTGGCCGGCTTGGGATTCAAACCTTGCAGGGTCTTTTTGAGGATCAGCTTTTGCGTCGGTTTTTCGGTTCCATAGTAATGGCTCGGATCTTCATCGGTCACTTCTTGCTCTTCATATGTGCCGGTCACCTTGCCGACATTGGCATATTGGCCGGCGATGGCCGTACCGGTGGCGGTATAGATCCACGTCTCTGTCAAATCCAATACACCGTTGTTATTGGTATCGCCTTCTTTGTACACTGGCGTCACACCCTGATCGTCGGTGACCACGATATTTGCCAGCGGCACATTACCGGTGTTGGTGACGATATAGGTCCAAACCACCTCGCCGCCAATGGTGATTTTGGGGCCGGGGGGTTCATCGGCATCCTCGCCGTTGGTGTGTTTTTCGATGTCGATCTTTGGATTAATTTCTTCACTTGGACAAAGCGCCCAAAGCTGCCCTTGGTTATATAAATCTTGATATCTTTGGGCATTGCCGACGCCATGGGTTCCGCCTTTCATAGTCCAACTATTACCATCCCAAGAGACCCATTTTCGCAGTGTCAGAGAATATTCTTGTGGGGGATCAATTTGATAGGTGATCGGTGTGGTAAGAACGACGGGGCCAAAAAAATCACCCTTGCCATAAGCGTCCATTTTAAAATATACCGGCTCACCAGAATAGTTTAGAATAATATTAATTTTATTGGAGATAGGATCATAACAAGATCCCACGCCTACAGTGGGCAAGTCTTTTCCAAAATAATGACTGGGATCCTGATCGTTCACTTCTTGCTCGTTGTATTTACCCGTCACTATGCCGATGTTAGCATATTGTCCGGATTTTGCGGTGCCAGTGGCTTCGTAAATCCATGTTTCGGTCAAGTCTAAAAGATTATTGTTGTTGGTATCCCCTTCCTTATAAACAGGGGTCACACCTTGATTATCAGTTACAACGATATTTGACAAGGGGACATCACCTTTATTTGTGACGATATAGGTCCATTTGACAGCGTCTCCGACATGAATCTGCGGCCCAGTCGGTTCATCGGCATCCTCGCCGTTGGTGTGTTTTTCGATGTCGATTTTAGGGTTAGCGGGTGTTTCTTCGCAGCTCGGGACAGTGATTTCAAAACAATCTCCGGTGGTGCCCCCTTTCCACCAGCCCAAGCCGTTGGTGGGTGGAAAGTATCCATTGAGCGTCAGACGATACTGATAAGTGGCATGATCGGGGAAACCGTCGTCGAATTTCAATCCCGGCAGCCCGGTCAAACACTCCGGATCATTGGGTCCTGTTTTATTAATCACCTCATAAGATGAATTATGCCAAGTGCCATCGTAGAGATATTCTACGCTGATGATGTCGGTGCTGGTGAAACAGATGCTTTGTAGGCCGCTGTGGCTAATGGCCGGAGAAGTGCCGGAAGTAAAGGTATAAAGATAGACGGATTTGCCGTCGACATAACTCCAGCCGTCGTATTGAAAAGTAGGGGGAACAAAGGTTCCCGCATAGACATAGCCTAAACATACGCATAACAGAATTACGAATTTGTAGATAAATGAATTTATCATTAATAACCTCCATTAATAAAAGGTTGTGAAAAAGTGATCCTCTCCAAAGGTAATTTATAAGGCCTTTATGTGGGGAGCATAAATGATAATATTAGGGATAATAGCTTTGCAAGGTTATGATGTGCAAAGATGAATTGAGAGATGACTTGGAATGCTCAGAAAGCAAAACCCTCTGATCATCTAAAAATAAAAATTATCGTCACCTGGGGATAACCAAGGTTGACATAATAGTGACCAACAAGAGTTATCTGTCCCCTCAAAGATGCATAAAGAATGCCGGAAAGTGAAAATAATATTTATTTATCCCGATTACCGTCTTCGCAAGCTCGAAAGGCTCTTACCCCTCATACAAAGCCTACCTCACAATGAACAAAAGCGAAAGCCACTAATGTTATTTCAGTGTTTTTCACCCTCCTCGAAGATTATTGAACATATTTTTGGCGTATAAATTGCGCCTAAATTGGATTCTGGTGATTTGTTTCATCTCCTCACTCGTAAGAGCTATAAAAGGCAGGTTTTATGAAAAGTCGCAAATTGTGACGAATATATCATTAAATTGTGACTTATATCACAAAAAAAATATTTATATACTTGAATATATAATATTTTTACTAAAATGTCAAGTAAATTTTTTATTTTTTTAATATAAAATTAATTTTAATAATGATAAGGTATAAATTTATTGATAAATAATTTAATGAATATGACTTTTTTAATAATCATTTTTACAAAAATATCCATAAAATGTGACAGTTGACTAAAAATTATGACAGATAGTAAAAATCTTTGATGTTTCGCGAATGACTATTATATCGAACGAGGGATCATCATTCAAAATAAAAAATTATGCTGCAGCGTGATGGGAGCGAATATAGTATAGGCTAAAGTTACTTACCAGTATAAACATCTATGGATAAGTCGTTGATTCTTTCCGAAAAAAATTGTATTTTTTTAACGTATATTCTGCATTTATGTTCATTTATTGGGCCTTGGAAGATGGAAAAAATATATCATCAAGCATCGTCTCTGTCCTTGTCCGAAAGTTCAGCCGATTCTGAAGACTTGCAAAACTATTTTGCTCCGTTCCGTCAGAACATCATCGGTCTGTCACAGACTTTTCCCACGCCTTTTGGAGAGAAAAAAATCATTTATGCCGATTGGACCGCCAGTGGACGGCTGTATGAACCCATCGAGGACAAAATAGCCCAGCAGTTTGGCCCCTTCGTCGGTAATACCCACACCGAATCCAGCATCACGGGTACCAGTATGACGCAGGCGTATCATCTGGCGCAGCAGATCATCAAAGAGCACGTTCATGCCGGGCCGGACGATGTGCTGCTGTCCGTTGGCGCCGGCATGACCGCAGCCATCAACAAATGGCAGCGTATTTTGGGCCTCAGGGTACCAGAACAACTGGCCGATTACCTCTGCTTGCCTGAGGAGATGAAACCGGTGGTGTTCCTCACCCACATGGAGCACCATTCCAATCAGACCACTTGGCTGGAGACCATCGCCGACGTCGAAATCATCGAGCCCGACCATCGTGGGCTGGTAAACTGCGAAAATCTGCTGCGGCTGTTGCGCATCTATCGCCATCGACAATTGAAGATCGGCTCCTTCACCGCCTGTTCCAACGTGACCGGCATTCAACCGCCGGTGCATCAGCTGGCAAAAATTATGCACGAGCACGGAGGGTATTGTTTCATCGATTACGCCGCCTCTGCGCCTTATGTGCCGATGGATATGCACCCGGCCGATCCGCTGGAAAAATTAGATGCCATTTTTTTCTCGCCGCATAAATTCCTCGGCGGGCCGGGCAGCTGCGGCATTCTCATTTTCGATGCCAATCTCTATAAATTGAAGGTTCCGGATCAGCCCGGCGGCGGCACCGTCAATTGGACCAATCCTTGGGGAGAGCACAGTTTTGTCGACAACATCGAAGTGCGTGAAGACGGCGGTACGCCGGGGTTTTTGCAGACCATCCGCGCAGCGCTATGCATCAGATTGAAAGAACGAATGTCGCCACAAAAGATGTTGGCCAGGGAGGAACAATTGCTCCACAGGGTGCTGCCTGCGCTGAGGTCGATTCCCACCATCCATATTTTAGCTGATGCGATCGAGGAGCGGTTAGGCATCATTTCCTTCTACTCGGAAAAAATCCACTACAACCTTTTCGTGCAATTGCTCAACGATCGCTTCGGTATTCAGGTGCGTGGCGGCTGCTCCTGCGCCGGTACCTATGGCCATTATCTGTTGCATGTTGATCCCACCCGCTCCCATAAGATTACCGCACAGATCGACCGCGGCGACCTTTCCGACAAGCCGGGCTGGGTGCGGCTCTCTCTGCATCCCACGATGACCGATGAAGAAGTGGATTTCATCCTCGACGCCATCGCCCAAATCGTGAAACATGCCGAACTCTGGCAGAAGGACTATGTTTATTCTCCTTCAACTAACGAGTTTCGCCATATAAAACATGTCGATCTGGATGTGAAAAAATGGTTTGTTCTCTGAGTTGGCCATTTTTATATTATTTTTCAGCTTGGGGTATGCTACAAACCGATCTTTTCAATACATGAATGGCAAACTTACCTGAGTGATATTTTTAGCCATGTTAGACTCTATTAAAAGATAATTTTATGGTGAACCATTTTGTCGTTGGCTGATTCACTCAGTTTCATAAAAGCGTCGACATGTTACCCTACTCCAGAGAATCATAAGATGGAGGGTGAGTAATATTGACGTTTGCTATTAGATCGGTGGAAAGAGATTAAAAAGATGTATCGTAGCCGCGTTCTTCGATGGGGAATAATTCGTCCCTGACGACGTTTCTGATCGTATCGCTTGGCATTGCGGGACTGGACGCCATTGGGCGCCCAGTGTTTTGGTAATGAGGAAAGAAGTAGTCCCTGACGATGTTTCTGATCGTATCGTTTGGCATTGCAGGACGATCATTAAGCGCTTTGCACTATGGTTCATTGATAGAAATTATAAAAATTCGGATCTTTCACCGCCGACTCGCAGCAGTACAAGAACTTCTTGTTCGATTAAGCGGCCACTGACTTTAATCGTACCAGAGTCGCGCCCCAGCCGCCGGCGGACTCATCGGCCAATCGAAAGTGATCTACATAAGGCAGTCGCTGCAGGATGGCGTGCACCGTCTGCCGCAACGCGCCCGTGCCTTTGCCGTGAATGATGCGCACATCGAGGATGTTGCGCTGCAGACAGGCCTGTAGATATTCGGGTACCAGTTCCTTGACCTCGCGCGGCTGAAAGGTATGCAGGTCGAGGACACCATCTATAGGAATTTCGACTATTTTCTCTTTTCTCATTTTTGCAATCAATCGTTACGTACAAAATGGGGTATCTCGCTTGGCAGGGGAATGACTACCTCCAGCAATCCACCTAATATACCTTCATCATACCAGGGGCATTGGTAGATAAATTTGCGAATGCCTTTTTTTTCTACGGTGTACACATTCGGGCATTGCGTCTGCAAGATTTGCCGCATCTTCTCTTGTGCCGCCGGCGGGTGACAGGCAAAGACATTTTTTCCCAGCAAATCAGCGCCGCCATCATTGGCAAAATCGGCAATGGCTTGGTCGTTCATATAGAGGATAATGCCGTCTGCATCCGTCAATGTAAGGGCAAAGGGCAGGCCTTTGGCCCAGTCGATTGTTTTCATACTATTCCTTTAATTAGCAAACTTTTGAAACTCCGTTCGAAAATAAACCCACTTTCATTTGGGCAGCGCCAACATGGAATGATCCATCTCTCATCGCCGTGAGAACATAGGTGGGGAGCCTCCTTTTGAAGGACAGCTCCCATAGGGGATGTCACTATACCTCCACACCCATCTGTGCCAGCTTTTGGCGCAATTTTTGATAGTGACTCCCCTGCCAATAGATTTTACCACACCGATCACAGCGATAAAAATGTTGGTAAATCTCCGCCACCTTGGGTGGGATCGTTGTTTTTGGCGGTGGAGTGGAAAGCTCGGTTACCAAGCCATTGCATTCCAGGCAGCGGCTAAAAGGCGCGATATGCTGGTGCAGATCAAAACGCGCCATCACCTCCCGCGCCTGTTGCATGGCATCGGTGGAGCGCAGCCAGTAGCCATGGGTTACGGTACTGTTCTTCAAGATGCCACGATCGCGTGTGAGGATGATGCGATTTTCTTCAAGCGATATGTCGATGATCTCTTCGTCGGTTAGATCGTTGCGATAAAGCGCATCCAAACCCAGTAACCGCAAATGGCGCGCCAGCTTGCCGAGATGGACATCGAGGATGAACCGCGGCCGGCGCAAGGGCTTTGGGCGCACACGGCTCACAGCGGCAATTTCCAGTGACTCGAAAACCGGATAGACCGCAATGCGGTCATCGGCCTGCAATTGATAATCGAAACCGACCGATTGCTCGTTGACCAAAATTAAATCCACCTCGGTATGCGGCACCCCCTGTGCCTCGATGGCGTCTTTGACGGTCTGGCCAGGAGAAAAGCAGTAAATAAAAGACTTTTTTCGTTTTTCTGCTGGCAAAAAGCCGTTCAATTCTTCATAGAAACGAAATTCTACTTGACGGTTTACCATCTCGAGCGAGCAGTTACACGTTAACGTGAATAATTGATGGAAAAGTCCGTTCCCTGATTTTTCCTTCATCGAGTGATGAAAATAATCCCGAAATTCACACCCTCTGGCTTTCTTTTCCAATAACGAGCTGATGAAAGGCTAAAACCTAAACGAAATTAACGTTTTTATCACCGACTTTTCCTATGGCAACCATTTCGATTTGAAATGATAGAGGATAATCGATGTTGCCACCGCCACGTTGAGCGAATCTGTGCTACGATGGATGGGAATGGTGATGTGATTGGGACATAGGCCGCGAATGATCGCATCCAACCCTTGCGCTTCATTGCCCACGATGATGGCATTTCGTTCGCTCACCCCCGCGTCCTGCAGCGGCGTGGCGTTTTGGTCGACCACAGCGGCAAATAGCTCTACTCCTTGCTCGCCAAGCCATTGTAAATCTTGGTGCAGATCTCGACTCTGAGCCATCGGCAGATTAAACACCGCGCCCATGGAGACACGGATGACGCGGCGATAAAATGGATCGATGGTGTCTTCACTCAGTAATACAGCCTGTACATCAAAAGCGGCACAGGTGCGGAGGATGACGCCCAAATTTTCGGCGTCGTAAATACCGGCGCAAACGAGCATCAGAAGCGATGGTGGCATATGAGGCCATAACTGTTGCAAGGAAGGCAATGATTTGCGCCGCCCGCAGGCCATCACGCCGCGGTGGAAGGGAAAACCGGCGATGGATTGTACCACACGCTCTGGGGCGACGTAACAGGTCGTCGACGCGGAAAGAAATGGCTGCAGTCGTGTCCATTTGTTTTCGGTGGCCAGGATGGCTTTGATTTCATACGAACTCTGCAAGAGTCTTTGCACCAGAAATTCCCCTTCGGCGATAAAGAGGCCGTGTTGGCTAAGGAGCTTACGATCTTGAATGGTGCGAAAGACCGTCAGCCGTGCGTCATCACTGCTATCGATTCTCTCTATATGTGGCTGCATTACAGCATTTTCAAAGTGAATGGAACAAAGATAAAAAACAATTTGGACTCCCCTCATTTCGGTCCATTTTATTCGTGTTAGATAATTATGTCTGGATATCTCATCCCGCGCCACCGCCACCACCACCGGCGCCACCACCGCCTCCAGCCGAAGCGCCTCCTCCTACACCGGCGCTGGAACTCATAACCGAGACCATGGAGGAGATAGAAACTGCAAAAGAGCCAGGACTGAGCCCTCTACCGGAGGAGGCATAGAGGTACCAGGGGAAATAATTTTGCTCCTGCCCAGCAGGCAAATATTCGGCTAATTGGCGATAATGTTTCTGGCGCAGTCCCAGAACCGGGCCATAAACGAAATAGCGACTGATATGATTCAACAAGGCGGTACGTTCCATGTCATCAAAATGGTATTTCTTCAGATAACGGCTTAACGCCTTCCAGGCATAATATTGACGTTCGCCTTCTTCGCTGCGGCGGATGATGAGAAACGATAAAAAGATGATGGCCAGCATCACAGCAGCCGCCGCCAATAACCAGGGACCAAACAAGATGGCGCTACCGATGGCCACGAATAGTCCTACGATACCCATGACCAAAGAATGGATCATGCCTCTGATGCTACGTTTATCGTAATAATTTTTTGCTTCTGCCTCTTTTTTGACCGACTTTTGCCAGGCGAGGAAGAATTTGCGCATGGCGTTGGGGTGTTTGCTGATCTCTTTCATGGTGATTTGCTCTTGTCCGACCGCGCATTTTTGGAAAATGAATGCGAGCAACTCCGCTTCATACGGTAGCAATTCGTTTTGGTGAGCATCGAGGTGGGGGCGATTGAGTTTGAGGATGAAATCGGTCTTCCAGCGTTGGCCACCGAACAGGCCTTTGTGCTCCTTTCGTTCTTCGTTGATGCTGAGGAATCCTCTCTGCGCCAGATCGAAGAGAGTAGAGACCAGAGAAGCGCCATCCACGGTACGCATGGCCAGTAAGTAGCGCACTAAGGCCGGCGGGGTGCGATCGGGTATCTCCGAATTCAAGCGCATGATTGGCGGGTTGCTATAGGTGCGATGGCGATGATGTTTGAAGAGTCGCCACCAGCTGAACAATCCTCCCAATCCTAAAATTAAGGCCAACGGCCATCCCCATTTGTATCTCTCCTGGCGCTGTCGTTCTTTTTCTTGCAACCGTAGGCGTTCACGATTGGCTTCCTCTGCCCAGGTACTCTCCTCTTCGATGATGTGGCTTCTGATCGCCGAGGGCATTGGCGATAATAGCACAAAAACTTCGGGGGGGTATAGGGCCCGCAGTTCCAGCATGGTTCGTTTAGGCACGTGGCTACAATGGATCAGGATAGTGCCATCATCTTCTATAGTTGAATGTGCCCAAAGAGGGCCGTGTGCCCAATGTTGTATCTGTGCCTTTTCCAGCGTCTGGGGTGGGTGAACGCGTACATGCACCTCATTCTGGGGCAAGTTCCAATCGCTACCGATGAATTTATAGTACAGCACAGCAGCATCTTGATGTCGTTGCACCAAATCGACCACTCGGTAGCGCAAATCAAACTTACGCTTTTCATTTTTGGCACGATAAAACCAGCGAATTTCCACACCCTTGTCGTTTTTGAGAACGCGAAAGGTGTTAGGTTCTTCTGTATTCGCTTCGATATAGGACTGACCATTTTCTATCACGGCGAAATCGCTGTAGGAGACTTTATCCGAAAGAGGTAATGTGCGATAGGCATAGTGAAAATTGCCGTGAAACTCATAGGTGCGACTTTCAGACACCAGCATGCTTCCGTCTGTTTGCAGATGGGCATCGATGCTGACTTGGGTGATGGTATAATGTTTGGAGGCAGCTAGTGTTACGCTGAGGCAGCTAATCAACAAAATAACCGACCATTGAATGACGAGGATGATAGTTTTTTTCATATTTCAAAACCGTGTCAATTTGATATTCGTAATCAATGATAAACCTTTACTATGCTAAACATCTTTCCCCTAAGGGAAATAACCTATTACACCGATATTCACTTCAGATGCGTACAAAGACATCATCTAATGAAAACATATTGAAAACATACAAAAAAAAGCTTTTTCGTTATGCGTCCAAGCTGAAGCTTGAACAACGTACTTACATTTTTTTACAATTTATACGGACTCTTCGATAGATAAAAAAAGGCCTGTTGAAGGAACAGGCCTTGAGTTTTATTTAATCAAACGCCGTACATTGGATCGATGTCGACGAAGTAGATAGGATTCTTCCGTTTAGAATGTCCATGAGATGGTGGCGACGATGCCGGTGACGCGTTCGGTGTAGCTGACGGCTTCATCATCGAAACTATCCTCCTCCATCGAAGTGGAACCGAAAAAGTCGCCGCGGAAGCCGATGTTGATTCCCAGGCCGCTGTTGGGCACTCGGTAACCTAGTCCGGCGTTAAGAGAAATTAGAGCGGTGGCCGATGAGGACTCATTGATCTCTGAATAACCTTGATCATTGATTTCAAATTCATCGGTAATAGATCCACCCAATACGGCACCGGAAGCATAGAGATAAAAGCCTGAAGTTGGAGAGGGTTTTATTACTCCCTGGAGACCACCGCCGACCATGGTACCACCACGATCCCATGAATATTCAAGACCGCTTTCATCGAAAGAGAAATTCCAATTGAAATATTTTAATCCTATGAAAGGACTGATAGTCAAACCTTGATTTCTGATCAAGGCATAGCTTAACGATAGATTTAGGTCTTTGCGCGCTATGGAAGCGTCCACTCCCCAATCTTCCACATCCTCTCCACCTATTTCGGTAATAGGGAACGATCCGAAAAACATCGAGCCGCCGAAACTGAGTCGATCGGAAGAAAGGCTGAAATACGGTCCAAAAAGCAATCCTGAATCGGTAGTTATGACGTCATCTCCATCCTCATTCGTAAAGGAATATCCTGCCATAAAGCCGCTCAGCCCCAACGTCACGCGGGTTTGCGCCTGTGCCATCACAAACGACAGCACCACGATGAAAGTGATAACCAACAGTTTTTTATTCATGAGATTTCCTCCTTGTGATTAATAATTTTGATTTAAAAAGCCGGTGGGGGTTCCGCCTTGGTTTCTTTTTGCGGTTTGGGAGTTGGTTTTGGCGTGGGCTGAGTCGCTTGTTCGATGGTTATGGGGCCGCTCACCACCCGCACCTTATCCCCCAGCCGAAAGGGGGTCTTACTGGCACTTACCAGCGTTTCGCTATAATCCTGCTTGGCAGAGACTACTCGCAAGCTGCCGATCACTTCCTCCGAGCGCCCCAGGACTTTGCCGCTCAGGTCAGTGATGGCTTCCCCCACGCGGACAACGGCTAATTCTTGATTATCAAAAAGGCCGTTGTTTCTGCCCAGATCGACCAGCACAGTTTTACCGTCGATTTTGATGATGGAACCTTCCACTGCCACTTTTTGCGCCAGATTGCGCACCAGCTCGCTGATGGCCGAGGTAAGACCAGCTTCGCCGGTCGTGCTCTTGGCATTCTGGGCCAGTTCCAGCGCCCCCGTCTTTACATCTACCAGCCGCGTGTTGATGATATAAGTGGTACCCAATTTACTGACGCTGCCGATCATGATCTTTTGCACATTCAAAATCTTACCAATCTCCACCGCCTGGGTCATATCGGTGATGCCTGTCATTTGTAGTTTCTGTTCTTCCAAAATACGTATGATCGCCTGACGCTCGATGACCTGAAACCGCTGAGTATTGAAGAGTTCGGTGCTCAGAATATCTGCCACTGCATCGGCGGTCTCTTGGCTGACATTTTTAGCTTCTAAACTTAATACCGCAATTTTGGGCTTGGATTGTGCATGGAGATCAATACAGAACAAGGAGAGAATGATCGGCAACCATAACGCTTGGAGGTGACATCTTTTTTTCATGGTTTACCTCAAAAGCAGTAAGAGAAACAACTTTTATCATTTATTATCAATTTAGTCAAGTGAGAGTATATTGTCAAGCGTTTTTTATTTCTTTAACAATATTTCTCAGCGAGACTCTTGTTGTTCTTGTTCGACAAATTCGGCCAAATGATTACGTAGAGACAAGCGTGCGCGATGCAAATTGGTCTTAACCGCTGCCAGGTTCATCTCCAGCATCTCGGCAATCTCTTTCAAACTAAAACCCTCGATGTCTTTCAAGACAAATACGGTGCGAAACTTGTCCGGCAATTGCGCAATAGCTTGTTCCATGGCCTGGCGCAGCTCCTGGTTCATCACCGCTTGCAGGGGATTATTCCCAACAGCGCGATTAAAAGCCTCTAAAGCAGACTGACTGACTTGTGACTCTGCCTCCTCTAAAGGCTCGGCTTGTTTTTTGCGCGTGCGTAACCGCATCAGCGCCAGATTGGTGGCAATACGATAGATCCACGTCGATAGGGAAGATTGCCCTTTGAAATTCGGCAGAGCTTCCAGTACCTTCAGAAACGTCTCCTGCAACACACATTCGGCTTCCCCAGCATCGGCCAACAATCGCAGTGCTACATTATATACCATTCGTTCGTTTTGAGCAACGATTTCCGCCAATGCCTGTCGGTCTCCTTGCACGGCTTTGGCGATGAGTTTTGTTTCATCGACGGTTGTGGTCATTCTGTTTCGTGCATGGTATATAGGGTAAGAAAGGCGACTGCTCCCTTCGCAACTTCGAGCTAACGAACGAGAACGTTCGACCTCGTAACTCATCAGATCAGTGGTCGCTTATGGAAAGGAGCTTCTCCTTATAAGAAATTCTATTCACTATGCAACTTAATTAAAAAATTGATCTTTATCAAGTAAAAGTTTTTCGCCATGTATTTGGTCATCGTTCGTGGTAAGCTGACCCACAGCTTTTGCGGTCATAAATAAAAAACCCCGATCAGGAGATCGGGGTATAAACGGAGGGACTTGCGATTCGGTTTAATTGCCGTTTTCTTGAAGGTGTTTATCCAAAAGCTGTTTCAGGCGATCTTTGGGAACAGCACCAATGACACCATCCACCACCTTACCGCCTTTGAAAAGAGCAATGGTGGGAATGCTGTTGATGCCATAACTACTGGCAATGATGGGATTACTATCGACATCCAGTTTGCCGACTTTGACTTTGCCCACATATTCAGCAGCGATGCTCTCGACCACGGGCGCCACAAATCGGCATGGCATGCACCAGGCTGCCCAAAAATCCACCAACACCGGCTTATCGGATTGCAATACTTCTTGCGAGAAATTGCTATCGGTAAATTGTAATACATGTTCACTCATTTTTTTACTCCTTTTATCAGTTAATAATTTCGTATTCCACTTTGATTCTGGTTCCATGACGTAACATAGCCGAAACCGAGCAGTATTTAGTCTCTGAAAGTTCGATGGCGCGTTCTACTGCCTCGGCGGTGATTTCATTTCCTGTAAGGATAAATCGAATGTTTATTTCTTGATAGACCATGGGATGTTCTTCGGCGCGAAAGCCCTGCAATTGTACTTTGAAATCTTCAACCTTTATCCTTTTCTTTTCCAAGATGGAGAGGATATCCATCGACATGCAGCCACCCAGCGCCATGAGAACCAGTTCCATGGGCGAAGAGGCGGCGTTATGGCCGCCGGCATTGGTCGAGGTATCCATGATCACCCAATGTCCGGAATCGGCCTTGCCGGCCAGTGTTAATCCGGATACACGTTTAATTTCGGCTTGAATCATTTTTCCAGCCATTGTTCGAGTTCCTCCACCAATCGCGCGATTTGTTCGTCTGTAAATCCTTTTTCCGCCGCGGCTGATGCCAAGGTACCCCATTTGGGCTCGCCACAAGCCAAACAACGGATGCCTTTTTCCATCAAAAATCCCACCGCACGCGGATATTCCCTGACCATGTCTTCGATGGTCGTTTCTGGTGTGATTTTCATGAGTCTATAACTTTAATAAAGTTTTAATGTCGTTTTCGAAAACACTTTTGTCGCGATAGCCAACATAGGTTCGATAGATGCGGCCCTGCTGATCGATCACAAAAGTAGTGGGTATGCCACTGATGGGGCCATAATCGTCCAGTATTTTCTGTGTGGCAAAAGCGCCGAGGTAATTTATTTTGTATTCTTTTGAGAATTTTATCACTGCATTCCTTCCTTCTCGCGCCAAAGCGACGCCGAGAATCTCCAACCCCTTTTTCTGATAGGTTTTATATAAATCGATGAAATGCGGAATTTCCATGCGACAAGGTGGACACCAGGTATCCCAGAGATCCAGTATTAGTACTTTACCCTTAAAATCTTTGAGAGTGATCTCTTTCCCCTCCAGGGTGGTGAGTTTAAAATCCGGTGCCGGCCGCACTTTTTGATTTTGCTCTTTGCTATCCTTAGCAATACAGCCGCTCTGAGTAAAAGTAGTAACCATTACAACGAGCCACAGAAAATATAACACCCGCTTCATGTTTCCTCCAAAAATAGGTTGTTGCCCTCTTGATCGAATGTTTCTTCGATGATCTTATCGACATGATTTCTTAATATTAACTGTACCATCTCACTGGGGCAGTGGCGCGAAAGTTCTTCGCAGAGTCGCCATTTTAACTGTTCGGCAATTTTTCGGGTACGACAGGCGCGAATGCGCGCGGTCACATCACCGCAGTAGGTTTGAATGACTTGGTCTGCAAAAATTGCCTTTTTCATAATAACGCTCATTGTTATCTTGTCTGAATGGTTAGATGATAAAAGGACAGTTAAGATTCACTTTTTTTTGGTGTTGGCTCTTTGTTTCATCGATTTTATGTCAAGATTCATAATTTATTTTTTCTCAAAATGGTTAAAATGGGGAAGATAGTTGCAAAAGCATCCGATATATGATGCCGGTGCTGTGCTTCCACAGATACCCTGTGAACGGGACTAAATAGAATATATTGGGGCAAGAATTCGTCTCTGACGACGTTTTGGGGATGCGCCGCAATCTCATTCCATCGCTCGACGGTGGCAGAGAGAGGGTGATGTTGTGCGTCAAATAAAAATTATATGACGACTTTCAATATCGCGAGTCCCCCTTTTTCGGGGTTGTCTAAAAAGTGACAATTACATACAAGTAGGTTGTTCAAGCTTTAGCTTGGACGATGGAGAATGGCGTTCTTAATCATATAAATTTAATAGGTTATAATTATGTTCTATTTTTGCCTTTAAGGTAAAAAATATCGATGTTTTGATTATCTCACTTTTTGGGCCCCTCTTCAAAGTAGGATTTAGGGGGGATTTTCAATCGTGTTCTATTGCTCTTAGGTAAAACACGGAGAGTGTGGCGCTCATCGTCGACACATCTTTTTGCCTTTTTTACGGCTCAAAAAGCAATAAAAGTCGGCCCTGACGACGTCCGCGGGGATGGGCAATCTCTGCGTTTTTTCGCCTGGTTGTAAACTCTGTGCTCTCTGTGGCCTCTGTGGTGGAAAAAAGCGCCGCCGATGCGGTGAATGACAAAATGTGCGCTGCGAAATTTTATCATGTCACTCCTTCCGGGCTTAACGCCTATTAATTATTTTGCTATAATCATTGCACGCCTTCGGCGTTTTGGTATTTTATTTCCCCGCAGAGCGGCGTTGAATTTGCGTTCCCACGAAGACCGTTGGAACGAGATTAAATAATTGCACGCCTTTAGTGTTTTGGTATTTTCTCCCAGCAGAGAGGCGGTAGATTGGCGCTTCCAAGAACACCGTGGGTGCGGAATTATAATCCCCCATTGACCTCTTATTGAGAAACAGGAGGAAAAAGACTAACCTTCTGAATCATTGCGATCATTAAAAAACCTGTCAGAGCGAAAAAAGATTACAAAGAGACCTATTGACATAATCATTATTATTTGTTAATATCATATGAATTCATTGCTTCTCCATTAAAATTTGGAGCTCTTTCCCAATCTTTTTTAATAAGATGGTTTTTCCCATATTCACTAATACTTGTTAACAGGGGCTTCAAAATAACTTTTTCAACATCTTTGCATCCAAAATAAATAGGTGGAATGGTGCTCATGTACCTTTTGGTCGCTATTCCGTTGAACTTGTAGATACCTTGATGATAAATTATTGATTCTTTCCTTGACATTCTGGATTGATTTTCTTATACTCTATTGACTTGTCGTAATGTTTCTCTAAATGTTTCGATTATCGATGGTACTACTCAAAAGTCAGCGGTGCTTCTGAATTTTCCTCGATCCATTCATAGGATGGAGAAAAATCAGTTCAATTTGACAATTAACAAAGCATCCGAGTAGAAGACTCATGATTCGGTAGTATCATGAACTAGAATACCACCAGCTGATTCGAACAAAAGTGAAAGAAGGATTTATTTGATGAGACCATATTTTTATAAGTGGTTGAAAATCATCATTCTGTTTTTATTTATTTTTAGCAGCTGTTATTCTGCCCCATCCCGCATTGTCTCGGATATGAATGTCCGTTCGCGGTTGACCTCATTATTAAAGGATATTTGTGATTGGACGGTCAGCGTTGATCTCGGTAGCGGAGAGCTCAAGATCAATGATCGGCGGCGTACTTCGATTTTTATCAATAGCAATTTAGCGCGGGTCCTGTTAGCAGGATACGAAGTGTTAGGAGAGGAGCGATATCTTCGAGAGGCATTGCGTTGGTTCGATCACATGGTCGATCTGCAACAATTGACGCTTTCTACCGCGGGTGATACCGTAGGCTATTGGGGCGATTTTTCCCCACAGGGCAACATCTATTTGGGAGATGCAGGCACATCGGCCACAGCCCTGGCCGGAGCCGTACGCTTTGCGGATTCCGAGCGGAAAAAGCGCTATCTTCGCTGTATGGAGCTCTACGCCCGTTTCGTGCAATATGGTTGTGCCGATGATCCTCAAGGCCGAGGTCGTGGTGGATCATCGGGTTGGATCATCGCTGACGGGCCGGATCGTGGCGCCATTGGCGCTGGCTACTATCGCGGCCAACTTTCAACAGCGCCTTATACTATCTCCACTTCGGTGACAGGTGCTGGTTTCTTCTCTGCTCTATTTACGCTGACGAAGGAGCCGCAATATATGCGCATCGCCGAAGATGCCGGACGCTGGCTGATGCAGCAACGCGAGCCGGATGGTTATATGCCCTACGTCCTCCATGAAGAACTACTCGAAAGTTGGCCGGTGAACACCATGAGCTATTACAGCGACGGATTGGTGGGCCTCTACCGGCGTAGTGACAATGTTCAGCTCAAGCAGGAGATCGCCAAAACCATCACCCGCAACATCCAGTGGCTCTTGAATCGTCAACGCGAAGATGGTACGTGGGGTAGCATGCGCAGTCCCGACCAACAACGCAGCCAGGGCGCCATCCATCTGATGATCCTTTACTACAGCGAGATTTCTCCGGAAAAATTAGTGCTGGCCGGCATCGAAAAGAACTATCAATTTTTTCTCAATCCGCGCAATGTTCGCCGTTTTGGAGTGATGGAACTGCCCATCAGCACCGGCTTTGTCGGTTTGGCTCTGGCAGAGATACTCGAACCCGGTATTACTTATCGTACGCAAGGAATAAGAAACTGAAACCTCCCAAGCCACAGACGATTGGAAGTTTTAATCATAGAACAACATATTTTATTTAGGACTTTACATTGAAAAACAACAAGTACGAACGCATCATCACCCATAACGATTTCGATGGCATTATCAGCGCCTGTATTTGCTCCTATTGCCTGGGGGTGAACTTTTTCGTCTTTACAGGACCTCGCGTGGTTGCCGAAGCACGCCTGCCTATCACCCACCGCGATGTCGTTTGTGATCTCCCTTATCCGTTGGAATGCGGCTTGTGGTTCGACCATCACGAGGGCAACTTGGAAGAGGTGCGATACCGCAAGATCGATCCGGCGACCATTCCCGGCCGTTTCGAAGCTTTGCCCTCCTGCGCCCATGTGGTCTACAATCATTTTCATGATCGCCACCTGCCCGACCATTTCCCCGAGTTAGTGGCTCAGGCCGACATCCTCGATGCGTTCGATTATAAAGATATCGAAGACTGGCGACAGGAGACACCGGCAAAAATCATCGATGGCGCAATCAAACTCGATGATAAGGACCGTGAACTGAAATGGCAATTCATGCGTAGCCTGATCCTTCAGCTCAAGGAGCGGCCATTGACGGCCGTGGCTGATTCCCCCAGTGTGCGAAAACGATATCGCGCTTATTTGCTGGAAGAAGAAAAGATGCTGCAACAAGTGGCGGGGGAGATCTCTTTCCTACCCCAAGACAGTGAACATAAAATCATCATCATTGACCTCACGCGCCATAACCGCCAGCCGCACATATTAAAACAGTTGGCTTTTTTGCTACACCCACAGGCGCTGGCCGTAATCGAGATCAATTCCATCTTCCGTAACCAAGTAAAGAGCAACGATTTTTCCATCAGCATGTCGTTGAGTTTGAATTTCAACAGCATCGAGCACACCAAAGACGTCGGCGACATCATGCGCACTCTCAACATCGGCAGCGGCCATCCTGGTGCCGGGGCTGGTGTGGTGCGCTGCAATTCCAAGGATGAAATGCTAAAAACCAAAGCCCGTATCTTGGGGCAAATTTTCACCCAGTTCATGGCACAATAACATTTTTCGAGGCGGAAATGGCTCAGGAAAAGAAACAATACGTGGTGGGGATCGATCTGGGCGGCACCAAAATCTATGCCGCGGTGGTTAACAAAAAGGGCAAGATCATCGGTGCCGCGCGCAAAAAGACCAAACACGAGCTGGGGTTTGCGGTGACCGTAGAGCGCATGGCAAAAACGGTGCAGGAAGCATTAGAGAACGCCAAGATGACTTTGGCGGACATAAAGGCCGTAGGAGTAGGTTCGCCCGGCCCCTTGGATTTGGACGAGGGTATCGTCATCGATACACCCAATTTAAAGTGGAAGAATGCGCCCCTACGCCAAGAATTGGCGAAATTACTGAAAAAACCCATTGCCATAGACAACGACGGCAACGTCGGCCTCTTAGGCGAATGGGCCTATGGCGCGGCGAAAAAGGCCAAACATGCCATCGGATTATTCGTCGGCACCGGCATCGGCGGCGGCGTGATCATTAACGGTAAATTGCTACATGGGTTCAATCAGAACGCCGGTGAGTTAGGGCATATCATTCTCGACCCGAATGGGCCCCTCTGCGGTTGCGGCAACAAGGGTTGTATGGAGGCTTTTGCCAGTCGCCTGGCCATCGAACGGGACATCCGCGCTGCTATTGCCACCGGCAAGCCTTCTCAGCTCAATTTGGATGTCGAGGAAAGCAAAGAATTGCTTCGCAGTCGCCGCATTGCCGAGGCGTACTTGGCAGGTGATCAGGCTGTGGTAGCAGCGGTGGAGAAATCCGCCACGTATCTTGGCTACGGGGTGGCTTCTCTTCTCAACATATTCAATCCCGAAGTTGTGGTTATTGGCGGCGGCGTAGTCGAGGCCATCGGACAGCCCTATGTGAAAATTGTCAAAGAGACGGCCATCCGCAACTGCTTCAAGATCGCCTCGCGCAAAGTACGCATCGTGCCAGCAGCGCTCAAGGACGATTCGGCGGTACTGGGCGCGGCGATGCTGGCGTGGAAGCTGAGCGGAAAAAAATGATATTCTTCTTGAAAAAATGAATGATTTTTGTAGATTATACAAACCCATAACAACTCTTTGCAATAGGAGGCACCATGAGACAATTGAGTTTTAGTGGCAAGGCACTGGCCATTTTCTTATCTCTGTTGATGGTGACTACTCCCATGATGGTCATTGGCCAGGGCAGCGACGAATACCTTCAGGGCAAATTGGAAGGAGAACGTGACGCCAAAGGCGATCCGCTGTGGCTATTGGCCGGCATCGGATGTGGTATTTTTGCAATTGGCGCGGCCTTTTTCACCCATCCTAATCCACCTGCTGAGATGCTGATCGGCAAATCGTCAGAATATGTTCTTGGCTATAGTGAAGGTTATCGGAGTAAAGCCCGCAATAGCAATGTGATGTATGCCAGCATCGGTTGCTTGTTGAGTATTGCCATTGGAGCGGCACTGGGGGCGTTTAAAAATATCGAGAACAACTAACGTCTCTACTCAATCGTTTAAAGGGCTGATGGCACTCCTTCAGCCCTTGTTTTTTATTTTGCTAATGATATGAAACGTATTTTGATGATAGACACCGCAAAAGTGAAACAGCTATTCCAAAAGGCTCCTCCAGCCATCGTCTATGTCCCATCAGTACCGATTTCTTTGTTATTAAATGGCAAGTGGGTATTTAATCAGGTTGCTCGGATGGTTATGTTTATCATGATCCTTTTGTTGATTCTGTTTCAACGATCGTCGGCACAAATGGTAGAAACCCTGTGTGTGGATTTCAGTAAATATTCCACCCGTAACGCCCACGTGGACACGGTGCGAGGCATTCTTTTCTTTTTTCAGGGCAGAACGGTCCTTCAAGTCAGTTACCCGCTGCGACAATGGATGGAATGGCAAGGCCAGAGTTTACTCATCTATTATCCCCAGGATAACAAGGCCATTCGTTTTATGGCCGATATGCCGTGGCAGTTGCCATTTTTCCAACCTTTCCTGAGTGGGGAACCATTTTTTAATCACTTGGAAAAAATCGGCTTTTCCCTCCAGCGAACCGATGAGGTGGGCGATACATTGATTAGCTACTGGGCACCCAAAAACCCCCAAAAAATACACAAAGGAACATTCGTGCTTAAAATGGATCAACACCGACTCTATGCTACCGATTTTCATGACAAAAAGCGCAAACTATGGTATCGTACGCGATATGACCATTTTTTTGTTTACGGCAAGACCCACATCCCATTAAAAATGTATTCCTGTTATCAGTCCAATGACGAACGACGTGAGGAACTCATTCTCTTCGCGAATCCTGTGATCAACCAAATGATACCCCCGGAAGTCATGAATTTTTCTTTACCAGAAGGGACAAAAATAGAAGAAATAAAATGGTGAAAGAACAATTCTATTGGCCTGCTATTTTGATAGCGATGATATGGTTTTGGGTTGAAGGCGCTACGGGTCAGGGTTTGAGCCTTGTTGCGAAATGGGATACACCTATTTTACCTCGAGCTTTTGACCAAAATGAAAGACATGCCCTCGGCAAACCATCAAAGGGGGAGAGCGACGACGAAACAAGATATCATATCCCTGCTAACCGATGGCCGGAGGAGGTGCATTTCATTCTACGACACCACCCCGAGCCATCACCAGATAAAAAAGAAACTCTACCCTCCCCTTTTGCAGAAACACAGGAATTGAAAATCATCGGTATGGCCATGATCCGTTTTTATCAGCTTTTTATATCTTCGCAGCAAAACAACCAATCGGTTTGCATTTTCACGCCCAGTTGTTCCCGCTTTGGACTACAGGCGATCAGAAAATACGGCATTTGGCAAGGGGTGTTGATGACCTCCGACCGATTGCAACGCTGCCATGGCTTTGCCGGAAACTATTATCAGCGCGCCGGTATGAGCCCAAAATTTTTTGATCCTATTGAACGATATGATTGGCGGAGTTATCGGAAATAATCGGCGGGGTGAAAAAGGTTCTAATAGAGTTCGCAGTCATGAATATCACCAAAGCTCTTGTTACAATTTCTAATATTTTCAGCATGTGGAGAGGCGTGTTGGAAGAGCCGGCAAATAATGCACCTATGCTGAAGGCTTGGAATATGATCATCCTGTTGCCTCTGATCCTGCTGGTTTCCCCTTTGCAGGCGCAGGTCGATTATTTTGCCCCGGAGAACATCCTTCGCTTTGCTGATCATCTATATCAAAATGGCGAATATCGTCTGGCGGTTGGCGAATACCAGCGTTATGCCTATTTGGTGGGCACGAGCGATAGCCTCGATTATCGCATCGCCGTCTGTTGGCATTTGGGGGGTGAGATCGATGTGGCGATGAGACAATACCGTCGGATCATCCAGCAATATCCCGCCAGCCCATTAAGTGATCGCGCCCGTTACCAACAGGCGGTGATCCTCACGCAACAGGGGCACCATCGCGCCGCCATCGATTTTCTCGCCGAGCAATCGCAGCACATGAAATCAACAGAAACGCTCTGGCGTGCCCAATGGTTGAGCGGTTTGAATCATCTTTATTTGCGACACTGGCAGCGGGCGGAAGCGGAATTACAGGGAGCAGCGATGTTGCCGTTGCCGCTGGAGTTGCTATCACAAACAAAGCAACTGCAAATCGTGGCCGCGGAAGGGCGGAAAATTCATTATAAAAGTCCGACATTAGCGGGCGTTCTCTCGGCCGTCGTTCCCGGCAGCGGTAAAATGTACGCGGGTCGCTGGAACGACGGATTCTATTCATTGATCCTTGTGGGTTTGTTCGCCTACCAGTCGTATGATGCTTTTCATGATCATGGCATCGAATCCACCAAGGCGTGGATTTACAGCGGCATCGGCGGTGTGTTCTACCTCGGCAACATCTATGGATCAATCTTGGCAGTAAAGATATATAATGACCGAAAAGAACAGCAGGTTTTAGCAAAGCTCGAGATTCCATGGCGGTGGGAGTAGCATGCAACAAAAAGCAGCCCATTTTCCGTACCTTTTTCATTTCTTTCTGACTGGAATATTTTGCCTGAGCGTGGCAAAAGCGGCTGATCCCATGTTGTGCCGACCTCAGACAGGATATCCCCTATCGTTGGTTGCCGCCAAAGAACACGGACATTTTCTCACACCTGCTGAGATGGCCGTCGATGGGCAAGATATAGAAAATTCGCCAGAAGGGTTTGCCGAGGATAGCATGAAAACCCCAGTGATGGCAGGCAACCGAGCACAGATGGATGGATCTCCTCCTGTTCTTCGACAAGCTGAGGCGCAAACCAGCAGAGCAACTATCGATCTGGCGCTTGAATTAGGCGAGTATTATCTTAGTCAACATAATTATCAGACTGCCATTCTCGAGTTCAAACGATTTCTTTTCTTTCATCGTGACGACGAACGCATCGGGAAAATCCATGCGTTGCTTTCGCTGGCGTATGCCGAACAGGAACAATGGGAACCGGCTATCAAGCATCTTAATTTGGCCATCCAAAATGCACATACCGACAGTCTTGCCGAATCGTACCGGATCACCCAGGCCAGTTATTATCTTGCGCAACAACTCTATGGCAGCGCCGAAATAGAGCTGACGCGCCTGGCGCATTTTTCTGACTATGCAGCCATAAGAGATAAATCCAAATTATTATTGGTTCTTTGCCATGTATATCAGGGTAAATGGCATCAAGCGCATCAACGACTGGCAGAAGTGGCCGATCATCTGCCATCGCCGCTATGGGCGAAGATTGATTCAGTGTTGCGAGTGGCCAGTGAAACGCGGTATAAATCGCCGCGAGCCGCCAAATGGCTTTCGACGTTTTTGCCCGGCGCCGGGCAGATATATGACGGCAATTGGTGGTCAGGTCTGAATGCTTTGGTTTTGAATGCCGCCACCGGCTATGTGCTCTACACCGCTGCAGTTGGTAAACAAATCGGCGATATTCTCATTGCCTATATGACGCTGTTCGACCGCTATTATCAGGGCAACCGAGTCAATGCCGAAAGGGTAGCTGTGAATTATAACCAGCGCGTCCATCGCCGGCTGGCGAGGGAGATTTTGTCCATAATGGCTAGAGAACCTTGAAAAATGAATTCCAAACAAATTCGGAATTCAGGCTTTAGCCTTTCATCCATGAAACCCTGAAGTTATTCTGTTTAAAGTCAAGAGTTTTTTTTCAGAGGGCATTTGTGACGCCCTCTGAAAAAAGTTCTTTGAAATAACGATCA
>FWPV01001959.1_pt1 | contig 48885 bp, 46 predicted proteins | sample 2228371 | NCBI WGS metagenome assembly FWPV01 (sample SAMEA103939776, study PRJEB20133) | metagenome | reverse complement strand
CCGCTGCCGGTCCGCTTTACGTCTGATCGATCTGGCTCGGCTGCACGGGCGGCGCCTCGGGGATGTAGAAGCGTCGCAGGAAGGTGGGGTCCTTCTCGGCGTACAGGGTGTTGGCCACCCGGTCGGCCTCGGCGATGAAGCAGCGCTCGAACCAGCAGATGATCGGCGAGACCTGGGCCACGTCGCGGCTGGTCTCGTAGTTGGCGCAGCCGCACCAGTGCATGCAGCGAGGCTGGAGCGGACACCTGGCGCATTCGGGATCAGGGGTGTTCTTGGCCAGCACCATGCGGTCGCGCTTGGCCACGTCCAGGCCGTGCTCGAGATCGCCGATACAGACCTCGTCGTTGTTGTCCTCCCCGACCAGACGGTCGCACGGGTAGATCCTGCCGGTCGGCGAGATGGCGATCTCCTTCTGACCGAACTGGCAAAGGTTCTTCTCCTTGTAACCCTGGTTGAGGTGGGTCACCACCTTGCCGTTGAGCGGATCGAGGCGCACGTCCTGGCCGGCGCGCAGCCGGGCCATGTAGCGGTCGCCGAGCTCTCGCAGCGCCTGCTCGAAGCGCTGGCAAGCTTCCTCGTCCCAGGTGCCCGTGTAGTTGGGCGAGAAGTGGATGTAGCGGACCCCGAGGTCCATCAGGTGATCGAAGCTTTGCGCCAGGTACTGCGCGTTGCTGGGATCGATGACCGCCACCACCCGCAACGCGAACCCGGCCTTCAGCAGGCGCTCGAGGCTGGCGGCCACCCTGGCGTAGGAGGAGCGGCCCTTGGGGGTGCGGCGGGTGGCGTCCTGGGCCTCGGGGCAGCCGTCGATGCTGAGCTGGGTGAGAAAGTTGTGCTCCTTGAGCAGGCGCAGCCGGCGCTCGTCGAGCAGCATCCCGTTGGTAGCTACCGAGAGGAAGAGGCGCTTGCCGCGGCGGGCCGCCTCCGCCTCGGCGTGGGCGACTATCTTCTCCATGCGCTCGATCTCGAGGAGCGGCTCGCCTCCGAAGAAAGAGAGCAGCAGGAAGCCGCGGTCGGCCTCGTCGAGACCGAAGCTTACCGCGCGCCGCGCCACCTGAAGCGGCATGGGGCGGTGAAACTTCTCGCCAGTGTAGCAGTAGCTGAAACGGAGGTTGCAGCACATCTGTGAACAGGGCTGGAATACAAAATGGCCCAAAAAGCTCAACTGCCTGGATCAGCAGTGGATGGAAGCGGCCGAATTGCTTCTCGAAAAGACTCCCAAAATTATCAGGCCATCGTCTCATCAATCCCCGCATCGAGAAGATTTATTAAGAGATATCAATGACCTCCGTCATGCTGAGTACATTGTGGAAACGGTTGCGGTCCTGGGCAAGGTGTATGATTCCCTCGCGCCGAAACCGGACTATCTTCAGTCAATCTTGTGGCGCCGGGGGCAAATACGAGATTTGGCGGATGTGACCATCGGCAGTATGCTGTGGACCGCCGCCGCTCACTTCATCATTCAGGGGGAATGGGCGGTTGAGCCGATCCCGGTGCGGGCGTGGAGCACCCTGTTTCCCCTGGTGAGTGGTCAGACAATGCGGCGGGTTCTCGGCCAGTGGATCGAGCGTTCCTTTGACGGGTCGGATGCCGGTTGCATAGAGGCTTACCTGGCTCACCTTTTGGCGGCATACCAGGATGAGGTGGGAGCCTTCGAGGGGGGGAATCCACCCGATGCAGGTCTGGTTAAATTTTTCCTGTTCAGGGAGTAACTTGCGGCTCGCCCAGGACCATACCGCTTTTGTGCTGGTCCCTGAGTCGGACGGTTACCAGGGCGCCCGGGGAGAGCGGGCGGTTCATGGGAAACATTACCTGCAAGTAGTTGTCGGTCGTCCCTCGCCACAGCCCGGCCTCGATCTCGCTTTCGACCAAAACTTCCACCGGCTGTCCGATGTTGGCCTGGCGAAACTGTATTCGTTTGCGGGTATCGAGATTGTGCAACACCTTCGCGCGCTGTTTGAGGGTGCTGCCGGTTATGCGGTTGGCGAGATCCGCCGCCGGCGTTCCCGGCCGCGGAGAGAACGGAAAGACGTGCAGGTAGGTTAGAGGCAATGCCTCGATGAGCTCAACCGTTTCCTGAAAATGGTGCTCCGTTTCGCCCGGAAAACCCACCATGACATCGGCTCCCAGGGCTGCGCGCGGAAATCTGCGGCGCATCTCGCATATCAGTTCGGAGTATTGCCCCGGCGTGTAGGGCCGGTGCATGGCCTGCAGCACGTCCCGGCTCCCGCTTTGCAGAGGAACATGGAAGTGGGGGCAGATGCTCGGATTGGAGCTGACACAACGCAGGAGGTGATCGCTCCACTCCCCGGGCTCCAAGGAGCTGAGTCTGATCCTTGGAGGGAGTGCGCCCGCGGCAAGAAATTGGAGCAGCCCCGCTAGGTCTTGGCAAGGTTCCAAATCCTTCCCCCACTGCCCCAAATGGATGCCGGTGAAGACCACTTCCCGGTAGCCGTGGCGCGTGTAACGTTCCAGTTGCGCGCGAACATCCTGTTGCGGCAGGCTCCTGCTTTTGCCCCGGGTATAGGGAACGACACAATACGAGCAAAAGGAATCGCAGCCATCCTGCACCTTTAGAAACGCTCTGGCACGACCCGAGTGCATGCGGGTTGTCGGCAAAGGCTTCAGGGTAGCGGCCAGGCGCGCATCACTCACGGCCAGGCAGGGGTTGGAGTAACTTCCGGCGGCATTCAGCCAGTGCAGCAGGTCAAGTTTTTCAGCAGTCCCAAGTATATGGGTGGCCAGTCGTTCGCGCGCAATTCGGTGCGGTTCCAACTGAGCATCACAACCGATTGCCAGCACCAGGGCAGCAGGGTTGTTGCGCCTGGCGCGACGCAGCAGCTGCCTGGTCTGGAAAGCAGCCCTGGATGTGACGGCGCAACTGTGAACAATATAGATGTCCGCCTTGGCGCGGAAGGGTACCCAATGGTAGTTCGCCGTCGTCAGAATTTCCGCCAAATGGGACGATTCGTACTGATTGACTTTACAGCCCAGGGTCTCCAGCGCGACGGTTGGATTCATGATGCGGGCTGCTTTTTAATGGTACCGCCGCCCAAAACCAGAGCGTCCTGATAGAATACGGCGGCCTGCCCTGGAGTAACGGCGCGCTGGGGGGCATCAAAAAGTACCAGACACCGGTCGGCGCCTTGTCCTGGAATAATCCAGGCCGGAGCCGGTTGATGTTGATTTCTGATGCGCACCTGAGCCCGCAAGGGTGTTTGCGGGGGGCTTATGGAAAGCCAGTTGACCTTGTCGGCCAGCAGTTGCGAACGATACAGGTCCTGCTCTCGGCCGACCCGCACCGTGTTGCTTGCGGCATCTAGGTCAACGACATAATACGGGGCCGATGAGGCAATGCCCAGGCCGCGGCGTTGGCCGATGGTGTAGGCAAAAATTCCTTTGTGTCGAGCCAGGCAATTGCCCTCCATGTCAACGATTGGTCCGCCGCTTGCCGCTGCAGGCGAATCCTGCGCCAGTAATTGCCGGTAAGTACCCGAATGGATGAAGCAAAGCTCCTGGCTTTCTATGGCAAGATCCCTGGGAAACCCTTGATTAAAGGCCCACTCCAGCACTTGTTCCTTGCTCTGGTCGCCCAGTGGAAACAAGGCGCGCGACAATTGCTGCTGGCTCAACCCGTATAGAAAGTAGGACTGATCTTTTCCGGAATCCTTACCGCGGTAGAGTTTGAAGCGGTCAGACGCACCTGTCGGCGGCACCAATGTGACATAATGGCCCGTTGCCAGATATGTCGCACCGCGCTGTCGTGCTTCCTCGAAGAGAAAACCGAATTTGATGGTCGGATTGCAGATGACACAGGGATTTGGCGTCAATCCGTCACGGTAGGCCTGCATGAAGGGCAAAATGACCTTGGTTCTGAACAAATCCCGGAAATCGACCGTGGCCAGGGGGATTTCAAGCTGGTCAGCCAGGGATTTGAGGTTGTGTTGTCGATCTCCAAAGATGGAGTCATTGCTCCATCCTCGGGATCGCGGATCGGGGAAAAGCTGCATGTGAATACCGAAAACTTCAATCCCCCGTTCTTTCAACAGGGCCGCTGTCCGCAGACTGTCGACACCCCCGCTCATTGCTACCGCAACACGCACTGTTTTGTTCTTCCGCCTGATGTTCCAAATGTTCATCTTCAAGGGGCACAATTTTTTCCGGATGGCCGGTGCGTCTCCAATAATCGTTAACAGCCGCCTTCAGGGCGTCGGTCCCCAGGTTGGAGCAGTGCAGCTTCTTCTCGGGCAGGCCGCCCAGGGCTCCGGCCACATCGTCACGATTCACCGTCACTGATTCTTCAAGGGTCTTGCCGCGCACCATTTCTGTAACCATGGAGCTCACTGCGATGGCGGCTCCGCATCCAAATGTCTTGAAGCGGATGTCGGAAATGCGATTGTCGACAACTTTGATCGTCATCCGCATAATATCGCCGCAATTGATGTTTCCAACCTGTCCTACGCCGTCCGGATTGTCCAGTTCCCCTACGTTTCGCGGGTTCATAAAATGGTCAAGCACTTTGTCACTGTAATTCATTACCTCCGCTCCTTGCCGATCTCCGGTCAGGTATTGATAAGGCGTCTCCGCCTGGCGGGCCTGAACTTTCAGTCCATGGCAATGTTCTTGTCAAAGGTCACTATCATGGCTCTGGAAGGGCACGCCTTGACACATAACTCACACGCACTGCAGCGTTCGGATTCAAAAAGAACGCACATTTCCGGCCGTTGAATGTGCAACGCTCCGGTGGGGCAAATGGCGGTGCAGGCGCCACACTGGTAGCATTTTTCTTCGTCCCTTCGAATCGCCTGCGCGATGGACTCGACAACCACGCCGATATCCTTAAGATATTGCACTCCGGCGTGAAAGTCGTCGCGGTTGCCGCGCAGTTCAAGCACCACCATGCCTTCTTTTCGCGGGTAAATTTGAGCCTTCAGGATATTGAAGGTCAAATTATAATTGCGCACCAAATTGGTTATGATCGGCTTGTCTACGATTTCTCTGGAAAAACGTAGAACCAGCATTCTTGCAAGCATGCGGGAGGCTCCTTATCATCAGCAGAAAATATGTAAACCTACCAAAAATAACACTTTGTGATTAAAATTCCCAACGTTTTGTCGGTGTTTTTTTGTGGATGGGGTTGTATTCTCGTTACCCGCAGATGCCATGCCGCCTGAGCGTCATCGTGCCGCAGAGAGGAGCAGGAAACGGATGAAGAGTGCCGTAGTGAACAGAATGGGCAAGCTTAGAGAGTTGATGGTGGAGGAGCGGTTGGATGCTTTCCTGGTTGCGGTTCCTGAAAACCGATACTACCTGAGCGGCTATCAGGCTGAAGACATGAATCTGGTGGAAAGTTCAGGATACCTGTTGATTTCCCAATCCAGGCAGCTGCTTTTGACCGATTTCCGCTATCAGGAGGAGGCCGGGCAGGATGCACCGGAGTTCGAACTGGTCGTCTACAAAGAGGGGCTCCGCCAGGTGCTGCCTGAACTGCTGCGCGACCTCCAGGTGAAAAGACTCGGAGTCGAGGGGCACTATTGCACTCACAGCCTTTACCTGGACGTTGAAGAGGCTCTCAAGGAAGTCTTCCCCGGAGCCGTCACGCTGTCTGTCGAGGGGCTGGTCGAGCGGTTGAGGGTGATCAAGGAACCGGAAGAAATGGATCGCATCAGAGACTCCCTGGCTCTGACGGAAAAGACCCTGGACGCCGTTTGGCACATGTTGAAGCCGCTTGACGGAAAAGGAAGTCGCCTGGAAAATTGAAGTGCTCATCCGTGAAGGCGGCGGCCAAGGTGTTTCCTTCCCTCCCATAGTGGCCAGCGGGCCCAACGCCGCCTTACCGCATGCAGTGCCGACCGATCGCAAAATTCAGGCGCAAGACCCGGTCATCCTGGATTTGGGGTCAAAATTGCGCCACTATTGTTCCGACATGACAAGAACCTGGACCGCGGGAGCGCCGCAGGAAAAATTGCGCGCCATTTACCATATTGTGCGCGAGGCGCAGCTCGCCGCCCAGCAACTCATCAGGCCCGGGGTGGACGCGGGGGAGGTCGATGCCGCCGCCAGGAGCGTCATCGAGCAGGCGGGGTACGGTGACTACTTCGGGCATGGACTGGGTCATGGAGTCGGCCTTGCGGTGCACGAGCAACCAAGGCTGAGAAAGAAGAAAGGCCGGCTCCTGGCAGAGAATATGGTGGTCACCGTCGAGCCCGGCATTTATGTGCCCGGGTTTGGCGGCGTTCGGCTGGAAAATATGGTGCGGGTCACGCACACTGGCTGCGAAGTGCTCAATCACCTGGACCTGTTTTACCCTTGGCAGAGCAGTTGACGAGTGAGGCGCGGCCGATGAGAGCTCAGACTCGGTAGTATTCTTTGTACCACGATATGAAGCGGCGAACGCCCTGGCGAATGTCGGTTTGAGGTCTGAATCCCAAGTCTCGGGTTAGGTCGTCAATGTCGGCATAGGTTGCGGGCACGTCGCCGGGCTGCATGGGCAGGTACTCCTTTTTGGCCCCAATTCCGAGCGCCTCTTCAATGGCTTCGACAAATTCCATCAACTCCACAGGCTGATTGTTGCCAATATTGTAGATGCGATAGGGAGCATAACTCGTGCCTGGATCGGGCGTTTCCGAGTTCCAACCGGGGTTCGGCCGGGGCGGGTTTTCCATCACCCGCAGCACGCCCCCGATGATGTCATCGATGTAGGTGAAATCTCGGCGCATTTTGCCGTGATTGAAGACTTGGATGGGTTGTCCCTCCAACATCGCCCGGGTGAATAGGAACAATGCCATGTCGGGTCTTCCCCACGGGCCGTAGACCGTGAAGAAACGCAGCCCCGTGCAGGGCAGTCCATACAGGTGCGCATAGGTATGAGCCATGAGCTCATTGGCTTTTTTGGTCGCGGCATAGAGTGACACCGGATGGTCCACATTCTGATGCACCGAGAACGGCATGGCCGTGTTGGCGCCGTAAACGGAGCTCGAGGAAGCAAACACCAGGTGCTTTACCAAAGCATGCCGGCATCCTTCGAGGATGTTGACAAAACCGACCAGGTTGCTGTCGACATAAGCATGGGGGTGGGTGAGAGAGTACCTGACGCCGGCCTGGGCCGCAAGATGCACAACGATTTCGAAGCGCACCTGCTGAAAAAGGGATTCCATCGAGGGGCGATCTTCAAGACTGACCCGCTGAAATTGAAAATCAGGGAATTGTTCAAGCTGTTTCAAGCGGTCCAGCTTCAACCTGACGTCGTAATAGTCGTTGATATTATCGAGTCCGATGACGGGTGTGCCGCTCTTAAGCAGGCGCAACGCCAGATGGTAGCCGATAAATCCTGCCGCACCGGTGATCAGTACAGGTTGGTCACTATGCATTTGTGGGACGTCCTGATTCGCACATGGGTTGCCCATACCACAGGGAAAGCTCATTCAGCTTTGCCCTGCGGCCTCACTGTCAGTACCGAACAGGGCGATTTGCGCACCACCCGATCCGCCGTGCTGCCAAACAGTACATGGGCGAGTCCGGTCAATCCATGGGACCCCATGACGATCAGATCAATGGCCTTCTCTTTCACCAGCCGGATGATCTCGGTGGAAGCGTAGCCGGACAGCAGCTGAATTTCATAAGCTTGCTTCTCCTTCAGCCGGTCTACATAGCGGCTTTGTATGGATTCGCGCGAAGCCTTGGAGACCTGTTCAATGAATTCCGGCTGATACTCGATCGGCATGTACGTCGAGTGAATGGGGGGAGAAAGAGCAAAATCCACCATCACGTGCACGATATGCAGGGGGGCCGCATAATGCCATGCCAGGTCTTTGGCGACACTGAAGGCCAGGTCCGCATTTTCTGAAAAGTCGGTGCAGAAAGCGATTTGCTTGAAAGTATGGTTTGTCATGGCGACCTCCATTGAATTCAGTGCGAAAATATTCCATTCAAATGGGCAATGGCCGGCCTTGAACCTCTCAGTCGTCCACCACCCACACGGTCATGTTGCGTGCGAATTTGGTGACCGTGTTGGAAACGCTGCCAAGAAAAAATTCCTTTACGCGCCCCAGCCCGCGGCGGCCCAATACGATGGTTGAACATTGCAGCGCCTTGGCCTCGTTCAAAATCACCTGGGCAACCTCGGCAAATTGTACGCTGTAGTGTGTGCGAATCTGCTCTTCGGGGAATCCTCCTTCCAGCAACAGCAGCCTGGCTTGATGGAAGGTATCGAGCATCCTCTGCTCGTTCTCGGCAGTCCAAAAATACCCGCTGAGGTGCGGCTGTTCCTCGTGGATCCTCTCGATGCGGCGCACCTCTTCTTTTTTGAGCAAATTGGGTGACGCCGTGTCCAGGACATGAAAAAGAGTCAACTGGACGTGTTTGACACCTTTCAACGTTCGGTTCAGGTAGTGAATGCTCTTGAGAGAACCCGGTGTGTCATCGAGTGCGACAATAAAATGTTCCATGCTGCTTTTCTTTCGTCATTTCCTTGAAGTGGCCGGCAAGGAGCCCGTCCCAAACACTCTTCTGCCCGCCTTGGTTGGGCGGACAGGGGCCGTCTCAAAAGCGTTGACCGCGTTCATCCAGCCGGAACCAGCCGGGCTGCATTCCAACTGTTGGCCATTCTTATACATCCGGGCAGCACAACAACGCAATAGTATACTTGTTGAGGGAAGAGACATGCATTTCCATGCGGGCAGTCACTGATGGGTAGAGCGAAGCGAAACCCATCAACAAGGCCTGCAATGAAACATCTAATGCTTAACCGGCATAACTTCTTTGGCTGACCTGAGCGTCATGCTCCAACAAGTCCGGGTACGCACGGTCTGCTCGCTTTGTTCCTCCTGCCGCAAGACTGAGAAATTTTGGATAATCTTGACATTGTACCCGTGCCCCGATAGGATAGCGTGATTTCTATGGGTGTTCAGCGGGATCGGTCAAAACTGCAGAGGAATGATTTGAGGACCGGGTGGCGTTCCACCAGGGTCTGGGTTGTGAAGCGGTATGAAGCCAAAAGTTCTCGTCATGAGGGTTATTCTTGGCCTTTTCTTTGCGTTTCTGCTGGCCCGCTTTTTCTTTCCTGCCGGCGGGCCCGCAACAATAATTTTAGCGGCGCTGGTGCTGGTTTTTTTTGCCTATGTGTTTGAAGCGATACACCGGCGTGAAAAGTAGCTGAATCGATTCGATGGTTGTGGCAGCAGGAATCGTTTTGATCCTCATGCAACGCGGTGGTGAGGATAAATTTTTTTTGAGGAGAGAATATGGATTGGGACAGACAGCCTCACAGGGGTCCGGGACCTGGGAACATCCAAGATCTCGAAGAGGTGCTCAGGCGGCTCAAAGACCGCTATGATTTTTCGAAATTTCCACGCGGTTCCATTGTGTGGATAGCAGTGCTCGTTGTTCTAATTTTGATCGGCTTCAACTCCTATTACACCGTTGATCCACAGGAAACGGCGGTCGTCCAGCGTTTCGGTAAATTCGTGCGGACCGCGGATGCCGGCCTGCATTTTAAGATCCCCTTCGGAATCGAGACGGTGCGCAAGGTTGTGACCGGACGCGTGCTGCAGCGCGAATACGGATATCGAACCATTGAGCCCGGTACACGTTCCCGTCTGGTAGAAAAGGGTTACGAAGAGGAAGCTCGGATGCTGAGCGGCGATCTTAACGTCATCGACCTGCAGTGGACAGTCCAATATAAGATACAAGACCCCATGGATTATCTGTTTCAGGTGCAGGATGTGGAAGCGACGCTGGATGACATATCCGAATCGGTCATGCGCCGAATCGTGGGAAACCGGTATGTGGACGAAGTGCTCACCGTGGGCAGGGCTTCCGTCGCGGACATGGCTGCAGTCGAGATTCAGGAGATCATGAATCAGTACAAGACCGGCTTGGAGATCACGATGGTCAAGCTCCAGAACGCCAATCCTCCTGATCCTGTAAAACAGGCATTCAATGAGGTCAACGAAGCCCAGCAGGAAAAGGAGCGCATGATCAATGAGGCCCAGCAGGTATACAACCAGAAGATTCCGCGGGCCAAAGGGGAGGCACGGCAAAGAATAACTCAGGCGGAAGGCTATGCCTTGGAGAGAATCAACAAAGCACAGGGAGAAGTGGCCCGTTTTTCCGACATTCTGACCGAATATGAGAAGGCGCCGGATGTCACGCGCAGCCGCATGTACCTGGAGGCCTTCGCCGATTTTAACAGCAAGATAGACCGCATGATCGTCATTGATGAGAGTCAGCAAAATCTGTTGCCTCTTTTTGACATCGGCAAAATGTCCGCCCAGGACGTGCCCGCAGTGGACGCTCAATAGTCGGCAGTCGACAAATTTTGTGAAGACTCTTTGACCCAATTGAAGCAGTAGAGAGTTTTCTGCGGCTCGGAGGGAGAAAAGGAATTAAATGCTTGCGAAGGGAACAGGGGTAGTAGCGATCATTGTTGTTGCGGTGGTGGGCCTGTTTGCAGCCACTGCGCTTTTTGTGGTGGATGAGACCAAGCAGGTGGTCATCACGCAGCTCGGGAGGCCGGTCGGCGAACCGATTACCGAGGCGGGGCTGCATTTCAAGATACCTGTGATACAAAAAGCCAATTATTTCGAAAAGCGGGTGATGAAATGGGATGGAAGTCCGAATCAAATCCCCACCAAGGACAAAAAATACATCTGGGTGGACACCACGGCCCGCTGGCGCATTCAGGATCCGTTACTGTTTCTGAAACGGATAGGTTCCAATGCGACCGCTCTCAGCCGCCTGGACGGCATCATTGATTCCGTTGTACGTGATCGGGTTTCCAACAACAACCTGGAAGAGCTGGTTCGCAGTGAAGGTTGGGAGGAGGCCCGGCAGAAACTGATGGAGGCGGGCTTGCCCGACCTGCAGTTCCTGGGCGCTTTCCGCGAATCCCAGGGAGATAAGCTGATCAAGGGCCGCGAAAAGATAACTCGCGAAATGGTCGCCGATGCTTCCCGGCTGGTGCCCGAGTTCGGCATTGAGCTGCTGGATATTCGCATCAAGCGCATCAATTATGTTGACTCGGTCCAGGAAAAGGTTTTCGAGCGGATGATTTCGGAGCGGCAGCGCATCGCCTCTCAGTATCGGTCTGAAGGAGAAGGTGAACGAGCTGCGGTTCTGGGGCAAATGGAGCGGGAATTGGCCAAGATCACTTCCGAAGCATTTCGCACGTCCCAGGAGATCCGAGGCAAAGCGGACGCAGAGGCCACCTCGATTTATGCAAGGGCCTTCGGAAAAGACATTGAATTTTTTGAGTTCTACCGCACTCTGGATTTTTATAAGAATTTCAACAATCCCAAAAGCTCCTTTGTTCTGACGACTGATGCGGATATTTTCAAATATCTCAAAAACAGTGCGGGAACATCGAGGGAGTAGAGCAGGAGGAGGAGCTGTGGCATTCTACGAGGAGAACCCCCGGAATATTAGCAAGGCGGACATAGTGGTGGCTATCCCGTCGTTCAACGAGGCGGAGACCATCGGGTCCGTGGCTGAACAGGCGGGTGCGGGGTTGGTCGAGTTCTTTGGCGATTTGCAGGGCGTACTGATCAACTGCGACAATCATTCAACGGACGGAACCAAAGACGCCTTCCTGAAAGCTGCGGGCGAGGTGCCCAAGATATACCTGTCTACGCCGGAGGATCAGAGGGGAAAAGGCAACAACCTGCGCAATCTGTTTGAAAAGGTGCGGGAACTGGAGGCGAAGACGGTTGTAGTCATCGAAGCGGATGTCAAGAACCTGGCGCCCTATTGGATCAGAAATCTTGGGCAGCCTATAGTGAAGGGTGCCGGCTACGTGTGCCCGCTCTATGTGCGACACAAATATGAGGGGACTTTGACGAGCTCCCTCGTTTATCCTCTCACGCGCTGCCTTTACGGGCGGCGGGTGAGACAGCCGGACGCCGGGGATTTCGGCTTCAGGGGTGAGCTGGTGAACCAATTCCTGGATTCTCCCGTCTGGACGGAATCCATCGAACATTTCGGAGTGGACATCTGGATGACCACCGTCGCCCTGAATGCTCGAATGCCCATCTATCAGTCATTTATGGGTAGTCCCAAGATCCACCGGGTGAAAGACCCCTATGCGCAATTGAGTGTTCTTTTCAGGCAGATTGTGAGTGCCATGTTTGACCTTATGGCGGTTTATTCCGACTTTTGGCGCATGGTCAAATGGAGTAAGCCGACCGCACTGTTTGGCATGGACGCTCAGGAAGTGGCCACGCCGGTACCTGTTGAAATCAATATGAATAAGTTGCATGAGAGGTTTCTCAAGGGCTTTGATGATCATTTCGCCCTGTGGGAAGCCCAATTTGATCAGACCCACGTCAATAAGCTGCAGGAAATCCGCAGCCTGGGCCTGCAACATTTTTCCTTCCCGGGTCAAACCTGGGCCCGAATATTGTTTGAAGCCTTCAAAGCCTATTCGGCCATGCAGGGAGAGCAGCGTGCCAACCTCATCGATTCTCTGCTGCCTCTCTATTTGGGCAAGGTATTGTCCTTCGTTAAGAAGACCGAGAGAATGTCGTTGCAGCAGGCCGAAGAATATGTAGAAAATGAGTGCATGGTTTTTGAAGAAAATAAACCCTATTTAGTGAAAATAATGGAATAAAAAGGTGGAGGATAGTGAAATGCCCAAGATTCTGGTTGTCGATGACGAAGAACACATTAGGCTGCTCTACTCTGAGGAATTAAAGGAAGCGGGCTACGAGGTGATTACCGCAGACAGTGGATATAAGCTGCTGGAGCGGATCGAGGAAGAGAAGCCGGACCTGGTGATACTCGATATCAAAATGGTGGACTACAACGGTCTTGATTTGCTGCAGGACATTCGCAACCAGTACTACGATCTGCCGGTAATACTGTCCACCGCATATGACACGTTCAAGGAAGACATGAAGTCCATTGCAGCTGACTTCTATGTGGTAAAAAGCTTTGATTTAACAGAGCTTAAGAAAAAAATTGCAATGGCTCTTGAAACACGACTGCCTTAGGGCGTGTGCTGCTGAAATCCGGATTCCCGATACCCGATGGGCCAATGGCTTTGCCTGGGGACGACGGCTTGAATTCTTCAAGCAACATCCATAGCAACACTCCCTGTGTATCCTCAACCGATCAGATCATCTCGCAACGGTTTCTCATTGGGCTGCTTTGTTACTTTGCAGCCCACATATTTTTGCGCACCGTGGTGTCGTCGTCTCTGGAGACGGATGAAGCGGAGCAGGTTTTGTTCTCCCAATGGCTGCGCGCCAGTTATCTTTCCAAGCCTCCTTTGTATACCTGGCTGCAAATTTTGTTTTTTAAGCTGTTCGGCACCAATGTGTTGGCGTTGAGCTTGCTGAAAAACGGTCTCCTGTTCTCGACCTATGCCTTTGTGTTTGCCGGCGCACGCCTGCTTTTCAATGATGCCCGCTTGGCTGTCCTGGCGACCCTGTCCCTATTGTTGATTCCTCAGATATCCTGGGAATCGCAAAGGGATCTCACCCATTCGATACTGGTTACGGCTCTGAGCGCCATGAGCTTTTACGTTGTCTTGCGGCTGCTGCAGTCTCAATGCAGCAGAGATTATGTCTGGCTGGGGGTGGCCATCGGGTTCGGCACCCTGGCCAAATACAATTTTGCATTGTTTATCGCGGCTGTTCTGATCACGCTCTTGACCTACGCACGCGGGCGCTCGGTGCTGTCCGATCGACGGGCATTGCTGACTCTTGCGGCTGTGCTGATTATTGTGCTGCCCTATGCGGGGTGGGTTGTTTTCCATCTGGATTCCGTCACTTCGTCTCTGCATGACCTCGACATCGGCCCGAGCAATTATTTTGTCAAAGGGACAGGGCGTCTGATCTATGTCACACTTATGTTTCTCGGTCCCCTCTGTTTGGTCTACCTGCTGCTTTTCCCCCGCGGGTTCTCCATGATTCTGCGCCATCACCCCATGCACAGGACTTCTTTTCCGGTGCAACGCTACTTCCTGGCGCTCTTCTGCCTGTTGTGGGTCATGATTTTGGTCTGGCGCGTCACCTACTTTAAGGATCGCTGGATGCAACCGTTGTTTTTCCTCTTCCCCCTCTATTTTTTCACCTATGTCAAGGATACTTCCTCCCACCCCAGGGCGTCGCGCGTCTTTCTGGCCCTGGCCCTGTTGACCGCTTCCACGATTCTGGTGATGATGCCTGCAAGAATAGTCCTGGGGCCTTCTCTGGGCTATTACACGGCGTTTAATTTTCCCTATGCTGCGTTGGCGGACAAAATAGAGGAGCAGTGCTCGGTTCCGAATATGATTTTGGCCGACAGTCAGCTGGATGCCGGCAACATCCGATTACAACTGCCTGACAGCCTGGTCTTGGCATCCAACCTCACCGGGCTTGACAGCGACGGGAGATCCGCAGAAGGGTGCCTGGTAGCCTTTTGGAAAAGCACAAAGACGGACGGGATGCCCGACAGATTGAAAACATTTCTGCGCAACGAGGTGCGGGTCGCCCCGCATCAATTCAATATTGTCTTCCACCACCTGCCTTACAAGTATGCCGATAAAGAGCATGTGCGGGTGGGAATCGCCGTCATGCAACCGCCGGATTGACAGGAAGGTGGTGGAAGACAAATATGCGGCCGACGGCGATTTCTATTTTGACAAGTTTGCGGGCATCCGGCAAAGTAACCTCTTTTGGCAGGCATGAAAGGGGCCCGGGACATCGATGATGGCAAAGGCCGCTTGCTGCTTTAATGCCTTACGGCAGTCAGACCTGCCTGTCATGTTGCCTGATGTTCGACCTTTCGGGGGCGGGACCCGGCGGCGGGAATTGGATTCATCCGGCGGGGATGCGCGGCCGGGAGGATATGGTTTCTTTGTATCACTTGCGAGGCGGCTCTGGGATGCCGGAGCTGCGAATGAGAGAGTCATGCCATGAAAAAACCCAAACGGCCCGGCGAGTGGCAGGATTATGAAGTGGACCCGAGGGCGCAGGCCAGTTTTGATCTTGACCTTGATGACGGCGAAGAGATCATCGAGCTGGAGGATGTTCTGGAAATAGCGGAAGAGCCAGTCCCTCCTGGCGAGGTGGGTGCAGAGACCGACTCGGAACTGGACCTGCAGGAGATCGAACTGGATTTCGAGAGTGATGAAGAGTTGTTTCTGGAGGACGACCTGGGCGGGTTCTCTTTCGAAGAGGAAAACATCCGGGACGCTCATCGGAAGCAGTCCATGGATGCGTCGCAAAGCATCGCTCCCGAGCAGGAATCCGAGCTGCCCTCTGAGTTGACAAGGGAGGAGTTCCCCGCCCCGGTGAGCGAAGCGATCAAAATCGAGCCCGGGGGCCATGCGTCATTGCATGTCGCTCCGTCTGAGGAGGGCGATACAGGCAATGAGAAGATCTCGATAGAGGATTTTGTCGCTCAAATTGAGGATCGTTTGCTCGAGGCACTCAAGCAAATGGTCGAATCCAGACTGCCTGACATTGTTCGCAGCGTGTTGCGCGAAGAGATTGATCGTCTGCAGCAGGAGTTGGGAAAAGAAAAACCATAGGGAGTGTTTAGATGAAAGAAGGCGGTCTGCCTAAAGCTTATGAATTCAAAGAAGTGGAACGGCATTGCTATGCGTATTGGGAGCAGCAAGGTTTTTTCCATGCGGACGTGAAGAGCCCCAAGCCACCTTTCAGTATTGTGATTCCACCGCCAAATGTAACGGGTCAGTTGCACATGGGACATGCACTGAACAATGCACTGCAGGATATTCTGTGCCGCTACAAGCGGTTGAAGGGGTTCGAGGTTCTGTGGATGCCCGGCACGGATCACGCCGGCATCGCCACGCAGAATGTGGTAGAGCGCCAACTGGCCGAAGCCGGGCTGTCGCGACACGAATTGGGTAGAGAGAAATTCCTCGAAAGAGTCTGGCAATGGAGGGAAAAATACGGTGGTATCATCATCAAGCAGTTGAAGCATTTGGGTGCTTCCTGCGACTGGCAGCGGGAGCGCTTCACCATGGACGAAGGGTTGTCGCGAGCGGTGCGCCAGGTTTTTGTGAGGCTGCATGAGAAGGGGCTGATATACCGCGGCAAGCGGATGATCAACTGGTGCCCCCGCTGCATGACTGCGCTGGCAAATATTGAAGTGGAGGGAGAGGAGCTCGACGGGCGTCTCTACCTGATCCGTTATCCCCTGGAAAACGGGGAGGGTGGCCTGGTGGTCGCCACCACCCGTCCCGAAACCATGCTGGGCGACACCGCCGTGGCCGTCCACCCGGAAGACCCCAGATACAGTGCATATGTTGGCAAGACGGTCATCCTTCCGCTGGTGGAGAGACCTATTCCGGTCATTGCCGACACCTATGTGGACCGGGAATTTGGAACGGGTGCTCTCAAAATTACCCCTGCCCATGACTTCAACGACTTTGAAATTGGCCGTCAGCATCAGCTCGACCTCGTCCAGGTCATCGGCGAAAACGGCATCATGACCGAGGCGGCTGGATCTTATGCGGGGCTGGAGCGCAATGCGTGCCGCAAGCAAATCGTGCAGGATCTCGAAAAGGGCGGATTTCTCGTCAAGATCGAAGATTACAAGCATCGGGTGGGGCATTGCTACCGGTGCAAGAGCGCGGTCGAGCCGATGCAGTCTCTACAGTGGTTTGTGGCGACTCAACCGCTGGCCGCAAAGGCGATGGCCGCGGTGCGAGAGGGTGAAACCAGGGTCATTCCGGACAAATGGGAAAAAGACTATTTCGGCTGGCTGGAAAATGTCGAGGACTGGTGTGTGAGCCGGCAAATCTGGTGGGGACACAGGATCCCTGCCTGGTATTGTGACGATTGCGGCGAAATCATTGTTTCCATTGAAGACCCGTCCACCTGCGCCAGATGTGGAGGATCGCGCCTCGAGCAGGATGCGGATGTGTTGGATACCTGGTTCAGTTCGGCCCTGTGGCCCTTTTCCACCCTCGGCTGGCCGGACGAAACGGAGGAGCTGAAAAAGTTCTATCCGACCGCCGTGCTGGTCACGGGTTTTGACATTCTATTTTTCTGGGTGGCCCGCATGATGATGATGGGCATTCACTTCATGGGGCAGGTGCCCTTCCGCGAAGTCTATGTTCATGCCCTGGTACGCGATGCCCAGGGGCAGAAGATGAGCAAGTCCAAGGGCAATGTGATCGATCCGCTGGTCATTATGGATCAGTACGGCACTGATGCTTTGAGGTTCACTCTGACAGCCCTTGCGGTGCAGGGACGGGATGTCAAGCTTTCCGAGGAACGGATTGAAGGGTATCGCCATTTTGTCAATAAGTTGTGGAACGCGTCCCGCCTGGTACTGATGAATTTGCAGGGAGCAACAGAGTTGGCGGAGATTCCGCAGCGTCCCGAAGGACTCATGCACCGCTGGATGCTCAGTCGCTTGCAGCGGGTGATCGGGGAAGTCGAAGATGCCATGAACAACTTTCATTTCAATCAGTATGCTCAAACGCTCTACCATTTCGTGTGGCATGAATACTGCGACTGGTACCTGGAAATGATCAAACCCGATCTCTATGGGGACAATCGGGCGGCAAAAGCGCTGGCTCAATCGCTGGCCGCCAGGGTCCTGGAGAACATACTGATTCTGTTGCACCCTGTGATGCCTTTCGTCACCGAGGAGCTCTGGCAGAAGTTGCCGCAAGCGAAGGGTTCTGTGATGGCGGCCCGATTTCCGCTGGTGGAAAAGGCTCGGCTGGATACGCCGGCGGAAAATGAGATGGAAGTGGTCATGGGGGTGGTCAGTGGGATCAGAAATATCCGCGGAGAAATGAATGTTCCGCCCTCCATGCGGGTTGATGTCTTTTGCTTGTGCGAACAGGAGGCGGAGACCACTCTGCTGAGCAATTACGCCGGGACCATAAGGGATCTCGCCAGGCTGGAACATCTTCGCATCGGCAGGACAGGAGAATTGAACAAGCCGCGTGTTGCCGCCGGCACCGTGGTCAAAGGCATCGAAGTCTGTGTCGTGCTGCAGGATATTCTGGATTTTGACAGTGAATCAAAACGGCTGCAGAAAGAATTGGGGAAATTGGAAAAAGAGTATGGTGTGATCCGGAAAAAATTGTCGAACGAGGATTTCCTTTCCAAGGCTCCTCCTGAAGTGGTTGAAAAGGAACGAGAAAAAGAGCAGCGTCTGGGGGAAAAAGTGGACAAGTTGCGCCATCACAGCGACATGATCCATGCCTTGAGGGAAACCGCTGCTGCAGGAGAATGATGTGGAGCAGTTGGACTTTTTGCTGCAGTTGGCTATCCAGGAAGACGTGGGCCACGGCGATGTGACCACCGCTTCGGTGGTCGAACAGGATGTGGAAGGGCGGGCGATGGTTTTGGGCAGGGAACCGTTCGTGCTGTCAGGGACTCGCGTTTTCCGGCGTATTTTCCAACTGCTCGACCCTGCGGTCCAAGTCGAGTGTTACTTTCGAGACGGCGAGACAATTCGACCGGAAATTCCAGTGCTTGTAGTGGAGGGTTCGCTGCAGGGGCCATATTTGGGAGAACGAACCGCTCTGAATTTTTTGCAGCGAATGAGCGGAATAGCCACCCTCACCCATCGGATGGTGCAGGAAATTTCCGGTACCTCCTGCCGGCTTCTGGACACCCGCAAGACGACACCCTTGTGGCGCAAACTGGAAAAAGAAGCGGTGAGCCATGGAGGCGGAGCCAACCATCGGTTTGGATTGGCGGACGGAGTCTTGATCAAGGACAACCACATCGCGGCGGCGGGAGGAGTCCGGCAAGCCATCGAAAAAGCGCAGCAGCGCGCTCCTCATACCCTGAAAATCGAGGTGGAGGTGGATGATCTGGATCAGTTTGATACGGCTCTGGGGGCGGGAGCCGACATCATCTTGCTCGATAACTTCTCGCTTGAGATGCTGCGCGAAGCGGTCCGGCGCAACGCCGGTCGAGCAGTCCTCGAGGCTTCAGGCGGGGTGGTCCTGGAGACGGTGAAAGCGATCGCCGCCACGGGGGTCGATTTCATCAGTTGCGGAGCCCTCACGCATTCGGCCAAATCCATCGATCTGACGATGGAAATCGAGTTTGCTTCATCCTCTTAGATAATGAATGAGCCGCCAAGCCGTTACCAATAGCGCGGGCAGACCGGGCAGTTCAATGCGTTGCGTCAAATCCTCTGCACCCTATCCGCTCGGCGTATTCCCGTTCCGACGGGAAGGATCGGCAGTGCCACGGCTTGGTGTCATGAATTGAGCAGATGAATTTGTGCTCGTCCGGCAATTCCAGCAGAAACGGGCAGCCGTCCAGATAAATTTCCGTACCCGGTTCAACCCACACGTTATACAGGCGGCGCTCATCGCCGTTCATGTCACATCCCAGGTCATTCACCGCCACAAACGCAAGGATGTCTTCTCTTCCTTCGAGCTGCCAGCGTCGGTAGTCCTCGTCGGTGGCATAATTTTGATATGCGCCGCGCAGTTTGCAGCACAGTCCGCATTGTCTGCAGTTGAATCCTTTCAATGGCACCCGGACATTCCTTTTTAGAAACTGATCTTGAGAGGGGGCTATTCTACACCAGACTGTGAGGGAAAAACCCGGCAAAACATCTTACTTACAGTCAAGCCGGCCATAAAGCAAACCTTTTGCGGCTGAGATCCGGTGCCCCTCCAACCAACGACATACCTCAAAATTTTCTCCTTGGGCCTAAGGATTTGATTAGGGTCAGAAGCACACTGAACAAGTGCCGGTCCAAAATCTCTCCGAAAGCATCCAGAGACTACTTTCCCATCTTCGTAGTCTTATCTTGGTTTCATGGATGCCCAGGCTGGCTATGAGCCTTTTCCGGGCAAAAAAGAAGGCGTATGAACGGTCGCTTTCGTATCCACACTGATTCGTTAGGTTGCCGGGTCCATATCGGCAGTGCTGTTTACTTCCCTGATCTTTTCAAAGATCGCATCGGTTTCCGCCGTTTTTGGACTTTGCTATTGTCAACTGCGTAACCGGTAGTCATGACGCTCCAAAATGTTAGAAATGGTTCTCGGGGTCGGCAATGTCTCCTTGGACCACCCTTCCAAGTCCCTTAGATATAAAGGACGGTAGCCCATCATGGTGATGAGGCCTGCCTTGTCAGATGATCTGTAATGCGGTTTCACATGCTCGTGTTGAATTTCGACGCAATGATGCGGTAATATCCAAAGGCGAAAATCCTTGCACGAACGAATCCTTCTCGACGGAATTATCATTGATTGTCTGGGAGAATTGATTGATGGGTCGCAAATGGTTCACATCGTATGCATTCGAGATTTGCAGTAGGGGCGGTTCGCGAACCGCCCCTACGGGAAATCGCAAACCCCTCGGTCGTTTGATCGGAGCGTTTAAAACAATATCAACCAAACGCGTCAATGAAATCTACGGCATACCAGGCACAAAACTGTGGCAACGCAATTACTGGGAACACATCATTCGCAACGAATCGGAATGTAACCGGATCCGCGAATACATTCGCAACAACCCGACCCAATGGGAATTGGACGAATTGAATCCTGGTCGTCGGCCTGAAGGGGTGGCATAAATGGATATCTTGGAGGAACTGAAAGAGCTCATCATTAAGCTCAACGAAGAACAGATCGAATATGCCCTCTGCGGCGGGTTGGCAATGGCCATATACGCTTTGCCAAGGGCGACTCTCGACATTGACCTATTGATCGAATCGAGCTCACTTGATGCTGCGAGACGAGCCGTTCACGATTTGGGATTCACGTTGGAATCTGCGCCGATGGAATTCCATGACGGAAAAGTCCATGTTCATCGGGTCAGCAAAATCGAGCCCAAAAGCGGAGAGATTCTGGTTTTGGATTTGCTGATCGTTACGCCCGAAATAAAGAACGCGTGGGACAGCCGCATGAAAGTTGAATGGGAACATGGTAGTATTGATGTCGTCTCGCCGGAAGGCTTAATCCTTCTCAAGTCATTTCGCAGAAGCGGCCAAGATCAGGATGATATTGATTTTTTAAGGAGCATTATTGATGAAGATTGATATGAGTCGGGTTGCGGTCACGCTCCGATTGAGGCAGGTCGCTCAACTCAGGCGAGCATGCCTGGAGCTTGCCAAGTCCAGTGCAAGTCTTGAGATTAGAAGGAGAAAGACAGGCAACAAATCGGTGCAGCGGACCTCGCTTGCGCTCGGCCGCTGACCTTCCCGTTCGGCAGTCGTGCTCCGCGGCACGGGTAAAGCGTCGGCTTCTGCCCAGAGCTGCCAGTCGCCGCCGGCGCCCTCAAAAGATAGATGGTGACAGTCAAAATCCTTAACGTTTTGCCGACCTAAGTCATTGGAATAAATAAGATATTCTTTGAAGGCAACCGCGGTGTCAGTGTAGAGAAAGTCGGCAGGGAGCAACTGCAGCTGATAAGTATTGATGATATAATTGAGGATTAGGTCGAAATTCCCTGGCACATCAATTTTGGAGTAAGTGTTTTCGCTTTCATCCAAGCGTACCCAAGACTTGCCATTGTACCAAACCCTGAACTTAATCGAGCGCTTCTGGGGATTTGCCAAAGAAAAGTTGGTCAAAAATGCTCGAATGACGGTTTCCGATGATATCGGTGGAAACCACGGGGTCCTCCTGATACTGAAGGATGTCCCTGAGATCTTCCACGGCGGCCTTTCGAACCGCTTCGTTCACTTCTTCTTTGGTCACTGCCTTGTTGAGCTCCACTGTGAGGTCCACCACACTTCCGTCCGGCACTGGGACACGCATCGCCATCCCGTCCAGCTTGCCCGCCAGTTCCGGAATGACTCGACCAATGGCGCGGGCCGCACCGGTCTCTGTTGGAATGATGTTCACGCTGGCATGACGAGAACGGCGGAAATCCTTGTGGGGTGCATCCACCAACCGCTGGTCGGCGGTGAGCGCATGTACGGTGGTCGGAAGCCCGCGCTTGATGCCGAAATCCCGATGCAACACCAAAGCGAGCGGTGCCGCACAGTTGGTGGTGCAACTGGCATTGCTGATGATCTTGGCTTCCTTGGTCAGCACATGATCATTTACGCCGAGTACCACGGTGCTCTCCAGAAAGTCCTGGCGCGGTACCGTCACGATCACGCAGAAATATCCCGATATCTCCAAACCGGATATTTCCAGAAGCGTCCGGCTGCTGCGTTTGTTGCATGAGGTCCTGACCTGCTCCTTCTCCCACCACGATGACCGCATGGCCTTTTTTGTCCAACCTCTTTTCAAGAGTTTCCAGAAAGCCCGCGAGGGTGAATGGCAGTTCCGGCACCAAACAGTAATTCACATCGTTGTGGGCCAAGGCTGCGAATGCCGCAATGAAACCCGATTCGCGCCCCATGAGCTTCACCAGGCCGATGCCGTTCCTCGCTCCCTTTGCCTCCGTATGAGCCGAATTGATCGCAGCCCCGGCCTCGGTAACGGCCTTTTCAAAGCCAGGAAGGCTTTAAACGTAATGAAAAGGCTGGGCGCCTCAACAATCCCGAGTTCTACCGTCTCCAGGCGACGCGCCAATCGAGGTACAGAGAACCGCCAATCATCTCGTGCTCTGAAGAAACAGAGGAGTACCTGTGCCTGCCAGGAGAGTGTGATGTTGATCTTGAGACCGTGCTTAGGGACGTTGAAGTGGGAATCAATGGATGGACAAAGCCTAAGCCGGAGGGCCTATCCTAGTCACCTTCACCGGGGCATTGGGGGAGGAGCAGGAAATCGCTGCGGAGGAGATGTCAAAGCATGACTGCGGGGTCCTCTCTGCCACCACGGCGTTTGGGAAGACAGTGGTTGCAGCCGGACTGATCGCCGAACGAAAAGTGAACACCCTCATTCTGACCCACCGGCAGCAACTTCTCTCCCAGTGGATGGCCCGATTGTCCCAATTTCTGAAAATCAACGAAGAACTACCTTCGATACCCAGGAAGCGAGGTCGGAGGCTGATGTTGAGCGTTATTGGCCGGATCGGCGCTGGAAAATACCATGCGAACGCTATCATCGATGTTGGAATCATGCGGTCTTTAATTCTGGTCGGGGCGAGAGGATTTGAACCTCCGACCCCCTGCTCCCAAGGCAGGTGCGCTGACCAGTCTGCGCTACGCCCCGACGGTGAAACCCGGTTTTCCTAACACAGGCGCACCGCAAAAGCAAGATCGAAGTGTCAGGGCAGATTCCGAGAAATCACGCTGGATGGTCGCCCTTCGTGCTTTTGCCTGTTTCGTTTTTGCGTGCCGGGAGAAACGCCTGTCGAAATGATTTGACAGTGCCTGGTCCGACTGCTAGACACCTGTGTAATCTGATAAGAAACGCTCAGGTGCTCATAAGCTTGATAGGGAATCCCGTGTGAATCGGGAGCGGTCCCGCCGCTGTGATCGGGGACGAAAGCCGCAAAGACCCACTGCGACAACGGAGGTCGAAAACCGGAAAGCAAAAGCCGGCCCAGGATGGACGGCAAAGTCGTCGGATCTGTGGCATGGGGCTTTGACATCGGTTATCCGGCATCTGATGGCGGGAAGGGGCGGTGAGTAGGTCGATCCGAGAGCCAGAATACCTGCCTGAGCGTGAGTGGAGGCGGTACGGGTTGATGCCGAGCCTTTGCTCAACGGGACCAAGTAAATTTGGGTGCAATCCCTGGAGCTCATCGTTCCAGGGATTTTTTTTTCCTATCACAAAGAAAGGAGCAATTCATGAAAAAGGGGATCATCCTCTATGTATCCGAAGGACGCGAGGACCTTAATGACTGGATGGATCTGACCATCACGAAGCAAGGTTTGAACGCCGATGAGCTCTGTCTGGCCACATCCGAAACGGAATTGGCGTATGGCTGGTGGTATATGGTCACCCGCGGAATGCAGCACATAGCCTGCATGAGAGCCAGTTATGACATGGCCGGAAACGTGGTCAAGGCCGAAGGGCGGCCATTCAGACTGTGTGGTTGAAGCGTGCCAAACAAGCGCCTTTGTGTTATTCACTATGCCGGGTATTTGGGTAGTCGAAGGAGCGATTTGCAGGGTCGGGAGAGAAGCGGTGATGAAGCAAGCCATACTGCTGGTTACTTTTGGTACGAGCGTTCCAGAAGCTCAGAGGGCCTTTGAACACATTGACGTTCAGACCAGGACGGCGTTTCCCGGCACAGAAATCCGCTGGGCATATACCTCGCCCACCATTCGAAAAAAGCTGTCCGGGCGAGGAATACCGATCGATTCCCCGGAAATCGCTCTGGCACGGCTTATGGACGAAGGCTACAGGCACGCGGCGGTGCTTTCGCTGCACACCATACCGGGCATTGAATTCCACAACCTTTGCCACAACGCAAAGCTGTTCGAACGGATGCACGGAGGATTGCAGCGCGTTGTGGTCGCCCGTCCCCTGCTATCTTCCCAGGAGGACATGGGGCGGGTGATCCAATGCTTGCTGCAGCGCATCCCGCAATCTCGCGGGCCGCAAGATGGCGTGCTTTTTATGGGGCACGGCAGCAGGAATCACCCTGCGGGCGCCTTGTACTCTGCAATGAACTACATCCTCCAGGACGTTTCCCCCAACACCTATGTCGCGACGGCACAAGGGCATCCGACCTTGAGTGATGTGCTGCCCAGGCTGGTGGGCAGGAATATCGGGAAGGTTTATCTGATGCCGTTCATGTCGGTAGCCGGTGAGCACGCCAGAAAAGACATGGCAGGAGAACAACGGGACAGCTGGAAGTCCGTGCTGTCGCGCCACGGCTTCGAATGCCGGACGATCCTCACAGGCACTGCGGAATACCCGGAGATAGTTGCCATCTGGCTGGACCATCTGCGGGAAGTGCTTGCGCAACTGTAGGAAATCGGTAGACGCATCAATCCACCCGGCCCCTCGGGAAAAATTGCGGCGGAGTCAAAGTTCACAGGGTGCAACCGGCCACGACAAGGGAACATGCCGGGAGTGTTCGAATCCCATCCTCATTGCCCCGGTACCTGCGGAATCTGATGGCTGCACGGCACCTGGCAGGCACATTTTCCGCAAACATCCACCAATGGCAGCTGGCTGTAGTGAGCATCATTTTTGAGACATTGCCGGTAACAGGCCTGCCGGTTGTAGCGTGTTTTGTAAAGAGCGCCGTAGCGGCACTTGGAAACACATGCAAGGCAGCGCCGGCCGGCATTGTGCAGACACCATTCGCTGGCGGGGCGCGGAGTGGCCTCGATGGGCATGGTGGTTACGAGACTTCCCAGGCGACCGCAGCAACCGGAGGCAGTGATGAGCAAATGGTTGTGGCCGAAAGTGCCCAGCCCCGCAACGTATGCCAGGTGCTTGTGCGACCAGAGGCTGACGAGCTTCTGCTGGTCGAAGTTGTGCGTTGCAGGGGTCACCGCGGCCTGCTGCCCCTGGTCTCGCAAGCGGTCCTGCAGGTGCTCGTTGATGGCGCCGATCAGCTGATTGGTGGTGATGTAGGCGTGCGCCCAACTTTGGGCGGCAAAGGTGCCGTGCTCGTCGTTTTCTTCTGCCAGCCAGCGTTGAAAGGGCAGAAAGAATACGATGATCGACCTGGCCCCCTGCAGGATTTCATCGGGCATTGCGTGTTTCGGGTCCACCACGCGTTTCAATTCGCCGAGCAGGGGGTCTTCAGCCGAGGCCACGCCAACCAGCGGAGATCGCCAGTAATCGGGCGTCTCGTGAGATTGTCTCCAATCGACAGCAAATTTTTCTATCAGGTTGCGCAACCAGGCGACAGAGTTGTGTGACGTATCTCCAATTTCCTGCATGTGATCCACTCCGTTGGATGAGCTTTGAGATGGGCTTCATTATCTGGGCATCTAAACATAGCCGCAGCACCCTTGAGGGTCAAGAATAGTGCGTGGCGGTCCCGGAATTGCGGTATGCAGGGACGGGCTTGCACCGTGTCCGACTGGAATCAAAGGCGTGGCAGTTGCCGAACCTCGTTTCTTTTTGCTATCATCGCCTTGCCCATGGCGGCACCGATGAATGCCCGGCGCACGCTTAAGGGCTGCAGTCCCGGCGAAAGCCCCAGTTGTTAACCGCTGACATTCGAGTCACAGTTGCACTATGCTCAATGAAACCTTGTATCAAAAACGGGCCAGGCGGTGGGACCGCTGGGTGACCATAATCATCGTTTTGTTGTTGCTCATTCCGATCCCCTTTGCGCGCTTTGAATCCTGGCCCACGGGCGGAACCATCCTGGTGCGCCCGGTGATGCCGTGGAGTCGATTCCATTTCTGCTATACCAGCTTTCCCGGAGGCGTTCCCATCGAGGAGGCTTACCATTTTACCTGGCGGGGTCAGATTCTTCCGGCTAACAGGCACAGTCCCATGCTGCTCTCCATCACGTCCGCCGAATCACCTCTGCTGAAATGGCAGAACAATCCTGAGCTTGCGTTGGAGAAGGTCTTCCAGGACGGTGATTTTGTGCAAGTTGACACCTTCTGGCAGCCGCTTCTGCTGTGGCCGTTCAGCATGCTGACCAGCAAATTGACTTAATGGAAATCCGCGAGGAGCCGGAAACTCACGGCCCCTCGGACTTGGTCGCCATGCGGACGGACTCTTGCCTGTCCGGGAAAAATCGCTTGTAGTAGAAAAGGCTGATGATGATCGGCAGCACGTAGTAGGCAAACCGGTATATCAAGGTGGCCATCAGGGCACGATCATAATCCAGTCCCATCAGGTAGAAGGAGCCTGCCATAGATCCTTCCATGATGCCGATGGAAGCCGGGGTCAGGGAGAACAGAGTGGCAAAGATGCCCACGGAAAACCCGACCAGCAGGGAACTGTTATCAATGGGATAATGCGCCGCCAGGAAAGAGCATTTGAGGCACAGGAACATGAGCAGCCAATCCATGAGCGCATAACCGGCGGGTACAGCCAGGTTTCGAGCATTCTTGATCAACATGTTCATGCTGTCATTGAAGTTTTCAAAAAATCCTGCGGCGCGGTCTCGCTGCAGCCAACGGGGGTGAAGAAATTTTTGCGGTACAGCCAGACTGAGCCGCATCATCCATTGCCAAAGCTGCTTTCTGAACGCTTCATGCACCAGGATTTGGACGGTCAGCCAGGTGAGGATAAAGGCAACCAGCAGGACGACTATGCCAAACTCCATTTGGCGGGTATCCATCTTGTAATTGCTGTAAAGGAAGAAAAAGCCGAGATAAATGAAAACGACAGCGACCGTATTGGTGAGAAACCCGTGTACCATGGAAATGGAGAGAGTGTTGCTGGGGGGAATTTTTTCGCGCGAGAGCAGGTAAACTTTGGCTGCAACTCCGCTCAGCCCTCCCAGGGCCATCAAATAGTTCATGGTGCAGGAGAGCAGCGCAATCTGAAAGGTAACGTAAAAGGGCAGCATACGCCCCATATTTTTCAGCAGGCGGTGCAGCACGGCGGCAATGCAGGAGTAGCTCAGCGCGCTGGTCACCAGCGCCATGAAACCCCAAAACAGGTCAATATCCTGAAATTCTGTGATGAGCTTCTTTAAATCAGCCTGCTTGATCGTGTAGTACAGTATGAACAGGCCAATGAATGCGGCAAACCAGAAGCGTTTCCTGGTTATTCCAGCCATCAACTTTCTGTCTCCTTGTGCGGCGAGAGGGGCCGGCCGTCTGCCCGTTGATGTGCTTGCGAGCGAAGGTTGAAAAATAGCAGAAGTGGGCCGTATTGAAAAGGATATAAGGCGGTGGGGCGCCTGCCAGGGTTTATCAAGTGTTATGTGGCGGCTTGCTCCATCATGCAAAGAGCATTAAGATAGCGGGTTGTGGATGGAGAATATTCCATCAATTTGATGCGCTGCGCCAATACCGGCTAAGGAGGAAGCATGCGACTCAACCTATTGCTGATCATGATATTGCCGATCATGGCGGCTTTGGTGCCGACAGGCGATATCCCCGTTTCCGCAGCGGAAAAATCCCCCGAGACGGTTTCCCTCGAAGCAAGCTCGCCGGCTCAAGATCCTGCAGTGCAGGAAGAGGGCATGATGGGTCTGGAAAACTTGCTGGGTGAGATTGTGGTGCCTCAAAACGCTGCGGGAATGTTCAACAATCTCTACTCCCGTCATAAGACCGAACTCTACCGGATTCTCAACAACAATCCTTACATGATCTGGCAAACCCTGCTACTCGTTGCCGATTCCATGCCCGCATTGCGGTCCATGGCCGGTGGTAAGCTCAGTTTGGATGGAGCCACCTACTCAAGGGCTGACACTCTTTACCATGAATATCTACGACTCGCATCCCCCGAACTGGCGGCCGATCTGCAGAAAGCCAGAGGGTACGTCGATGGGAGGACTGAACAGACAGATTCCGGCAGCGTCGTCATCGATTTAACGGATTAGTGCTGGCTTTCTCAATAGCTATCGGATAAGAAATTGTTTTCATTCTGGCTTCTGACCTCTGACCTCTGGCTTCCGGCTTCCGGCTTCCGGCCTCTGTGGGGTCACGGAATTGAACAGGAAAAAACTCGATGGAACGTAAAACATTATGGATCAGTTTAGTCGGCGGCTGTTTTGTATTGGCACTCGGATTGAAGAAGCTCTTCCAGGAGGGAGACTGGATCCTCTTCATTCTCGGCCTGTTGATTATAGCGTTTAGTTCCTCCAGCTTACTGAAAGCAAAGCAGAAAAAATGATCCGGGAATGTCCTTGACGTTATCAGGCAAATCAACTAATTTCCCCCGATTCAACAGGCAATGCGGTGCATTACGAAATGCGGGAAAGGAAGCGAGGCGAATGGAAGATCTCAACGTGATTATGCGGGAGCGGATGGAAAAAGCTGAGCAGATGGAGGCGGCGGGTATTGCAATTTATCCCAATGGTTATCCGGTTCCCGATCACATCCAGGACCTCATCGAAAAGTTTGGCAACAGGACCAAGGAAGAGCTGGAAGCCGATCCCCAGGTGTTTACCATTGCGGGGCGCGTTCTGGCTGTGCGTTCTTTTGGCAAGTCCATTTTCATGCACATTCTCGATGGTGGTGCCAGGGTACAGATCTACATTCAGCAAAATCAGGTGGGCAAGGAATCCTATGGTCTGGCGAAAAAAATTGATATTGGCGACATAATTCGGGTAACGGGCACTCTTTTCCGCACCAAGACCCAGGAATTGACCCTTCTGGTGAAGGAATTGCTGCTTCTCACCAAGAACCTTCGCCCTCTGCCCGAAAAGTACCATGGCCTGAAAGATGTCGAGACACGTTACAGGCAGCGCTATGTGGATTTGATTGTGCACGAGTCGGTGCGCGAGATATTTCGCAAGCGCGCCAGAATCATACAGACGATTCGTCGGTTTCTCAACGACCGGGGCTATCTCGAGGTGGAAACCCCCATGATGCAGCCCATTCCGGGTGGAGCTACGGCAAAGCCTTTTAAGACGTTTCACAATGCGCTGGGAATGGATCTGTATTTGCGCATAGCCCCTGAGCTTTATCTCAAGCGATTGCTGGTGGGAGGGTTCGAGCGGGTGTTTGAGCTCAACCGAAACTTCCGCAACGAGGGTGTTTCCACCCAACACAACCCCGAATTCACCATGCTGGAATTTTATGAGGCCTATGCCACCTATCAGGATCTGATGGAGTTGACCGAGCAGCTGTTCAGCGCCATCGCCGCGGCTGTCAACGGGGGATCACTGCAGGTGGAATATCAGGGAAATAGGATTGATTTGACCCCCCCGTGGCGGCGTTTTCGCTTGAAGGAGGCTCTGGTTGCCGTCGGAGATGTTCCCGGCCCGGTCATTGACGATGTTGGAGCTGCTGGGGATTATGCGCGTTCCATAGGCATTCAAACGGAACGTTACGAAGGGCACGGCAAACTGCTGACCAAGATTTTCGATCAGGTGGTGGAGCCTAAGCTCATTCAGCCTACCTTTGTCAGCCATTATCCGCTGGAGGTTTCGCCGCTGTCGCGTCGCAACGAAGCCGACCCGACACTCACCGATCGGTTTGAGCTCTTCATTGGCGGGCGGGAAATGGCCAATGCCTTTTCCGAGTTGAACGACGCCCGTGATCAGAGGGAGCGCTTCATGCTGCAGTTGCAGGCGCGCCAGGCCGGTGACGAGGAAGCTCATCTCATGGATGACGACTACCTGAGGGCGTTGGAGTACGGCATGCCGCCGGCGGCCGGCGAGGGCATTGGAATCGATCGTTTGGTCATGCTGTTCACCGATTCGGCATCGATTCGCGATGTGATTCTTTTTCCTCACCTTCGGCCCGAAAAGAAAACATAAGATCTTATGAATTTTGAATTTTTCGTCAGTCTCCGTTATTTGCTGGCAAAGCGTCGACAGACGTTCATTTCTCTAATCACCTTCATATCCATAGCCGGGGTGGCGGTCGGGGTGACCGCCCTGATCGTGGTCCTGGCGGTCATGAACGGATTTCAAAGGGACTTGCGGGACCGCATTCTGGGGATCACTTCCCACATTGTTGTGGGCCGTTTTGATGCGACCATTGCCGATTATCCCAAAGTCATCGACGAGATAAAGCAGGAGCCGGGAGTTACCGGAGCTTCCCCCTATGTGTACACACAGGTCATGCTCAGTTCGGGCCGGGGAGTTTCAGGTGCTTTGCTGCGTGGAATCGACCCCGGCACCGCAGGCGAAGTGGTCAATATTCAAAAGGACATGATACGCGGCAACCTCACCGACCTGGAAGAGCCATCGGACATCTCAGCGGAGGAGAGCTCCCCCGGGATCATTCTGGGTGTTGAGCTGGCTAATAACCTGGGGATTCATCAAAGAGACTGGGTGACGGTCATTTCCCCCACGGGCCGTCTGACTCCCATCGGGCAGACTCCCAAGAGCAGATTGTTTCAAGTGGTCGGCATTTTTCAATCGGGCATGTTTGAATACGACAACACCCTTGCCTACATCAGTCTGAAAGCGGCCCAGCAGTTCCTGGGCATAGGCGATGTGGTGTCCGGCGTCGAAGTGCGCGTGACGGACATCTATGCTGCTCAAACCATTGCCAAGAGGCTTCGCGCGCGCCTCGGTCCATCCATCTGGGTGCGGGATTGGATGCAGATGAACAGGAACCTGTTTTCCGCTCTGAAGCTGGAAAAGGTGGTCATGTTCATCATCCTGACCCTGATTGTGCTCGTGGCGGCATTCAATATAGTGAGCTCCCTGATCATGCTGGTCATGGAGAAAACCCGCGATATCGCGATCCTTAAAGCCATGGGCGCCACCACGGCGAGCATACGCAAAATATTTGTGTTGGAAGGCATCATGATTGGAGTGTCGGGCACCATTCTTGGCTTAATAGGCGGGTTCGGTCTGTGTGCTGTGCTCAAGAAATACCGCTTCATTGAGCTTCCCAGAGACGTCTATTATATATCCACTCTGCCGGTTCACCTGGAAGGTTTCGATGTCGCCGTGATTGCTTTTTCGGCGATCGCCATCAGTCTCATTGCAACCCTTTACCCATCCAGGCAGGCGGCCAAACTGGAACCGGCAGAAGCGCTGCGCTATGAATAATCCTCGCCAGGCGGTAGAAGTTCATGCCATGGGATTGACCAAGGTGTTTGGCAGCGGGGTCCGCTCGATCGAGCTTTTCCGGGATCTTGACCTGGTGATACGAAGCGGTGACAGAGTGGCTATCGTGGGTGCCTCTGGAGCGGGCAAATCGACACTGTTGCACATTCTCGGGACCTTGGAAAAGCCGACCGGAGGGAAAGTCCTGTACGGTGGTCAGGATGTTTTTTTGTGGGACGAAAAACAGCTGGCAAAATTTCGCAACCATCACATTGGCTTTGTTTTTCAGTTTCATTATCTGCTGCCCGAATTTGACGCCCTGGAAAATGTCATGATGCCCGGCTTGATAGCGGGGCGAGGCAAAAAGGATGTGGAAGCCCAGGCGGTTTATCTGCTCGACAAATTGGGATTGATGGATCGACTGCATCACCGCATCGGGGAGATGTCGGGGGGCGAGCAGCAGCGGGTGGCTGTGGCGAGGGCTTTGTTGCTGCGCCCCAAACTGTTTCTGGCCGATGAACCGAGCGGCAATCTGGATACGAGAACCGGACGAACCCTGCACGAACTGCTGGTGGAACTCAACCAGGAGTTGGGGCTGACGATGGTGATTGTCACCCACAACCTGGAGCTGGCATCCATGATGCACCGCACGCTGCGCCTGGTAGACGGGCATCTCAAAGAGGAGTTGGGGGAAAATGCGAAGAGTGCCTGATGCCTTCCGGGACTCTCTAAATCTGCTTGGGTTGAACGAGTGAAAGTGCTATAGTCTAAATCCTTTTGCAGCCCTTCAGGAGTGGGATTTTCGTTTGCGCCGCCAAGGGTTGGCAACAAGGCAACCATTTGTTTTTAACCCGTATAGGTCAAGCAAGTTGAGTCAACCATTTCGCGCAAAACAGCAGAGCTCATGGGGGGGACGGATGCGCAAGTCAGCGATCCTGGTAAGCTTGATGTTGTGTTTGAACATGGCAGCCTGGGCCCAGAGTGAAGCGCCGAAAGTGGTGGTGACGTCATTTACGGTGCGCAGCGCTCAGGATTTGCCCGATGTTCGCAAGACACTTCGAGAAGTCATGGTCCGCCAGCTTTCGGAACTTGGCCTGCAGGCTGTTGAATCCACTGAAGTGGTGAACAGCGAAGGCCAGGCTCGTGCGGTCGCGCGAGGGTTGAATGCCGATTATGCGCTGTATGGAAGCTTCAACAAGATCGGCAACAGCATCAGCATCGATGCCAAGCTGGTGCATACGCCCGGTCAGAAGAAGACGCAAGTGCTTTTCGGGCAGGAAAGCGGCATGGAAAATCTCGTCAAGGCTGCCGACACCGTCAGCAAGGACGTCGCCGTGTTTTTGCTGGCCAAGGCTGTGATCGCCGATATCCAGGTCAAAGGGAACGAAAGGATCGAATCGGCCGCCATCCAGTTGAATGTGAAAAGCAAAGTCGGTGAGATTCTGAGTCCCGAGCAGGTGAGGGAGGACATTCGGTCTATCTACAAGATGGGCTATTTTGAGAAGGTGGAGGCCGAGGTGACCGACACCTCCAAGGGCAAGCTGCTGACCTTTGTGGTACGGGAAAACCCCACCATTCAAGAAGTGAACATCAAGGGCAACAAGAAAGTCAAAGAGAAGGACATCCTGGCAGCAATCGCCACCAAGCCCTATACCGTTTTGGAAAAAAATGTCATCAACGAAGATGTGCAGAAAATACTCAAGCTTTACCAGCAGAAGGGCTACTATAACGCGCAGGTGGCCACCGATATCACCTACCCGCGCGACCCCAGAAACGCCGTCGTCACCTTCAACATCGAAGAAAAGGGAAGAATCGATATCGAGGAGATTTCTTTTACCGGAAATGAACACTTTTCCGACCGGAAGCTGCGCGGGGTGATGCAGACCAAGCAAAAAAGCATGTGGCTCTCCTGGTTCACCGATCGTGGAATCCTGCAAAAGGACATATTAGACACCGATGTCGACCGCCTGACTGTGTACTATCATGACCGCGGCTTTATGGACGCCAAGGTCGGTACGCCTGACGTGTCTTTTCGCGAAGACGGCATCTATATCGAAATTCCCGTTCAGGAAGGGGAACGCTACCGGGTTAAGGATGTGAATATATCCGGCGGCTCGGCGGAAGACAATGAGCAGCTGCAGGAGAAGCTGAAAGTCAAAGAGGAGGATTATTTCAGCCGGGAAAAGCTGCGCGAAGACGTGCAAGAGATCAGCAAGGCCTACATGAACCAGGGGTATGCCTACGTCGAGGTCAATCCGGACGTCAAGCAGGATCAGGCGGCCCATACCACCAATATCGTCTACCAGGTGGATCGAGGCAATGAAGTTCATATCGGAACGATCACCATCTCCGGCAATACCAAGACGCGCGACAAGGTCATTCGTAGAGAGATCGATCTGGCAGAGGGCGAGAAGTTCAGCGCCGACAAACTGGAAAAAAGCATGACCGATCTGCGCAAGCTGGACTTTTTCGAGAATGTGGAAATAGTGCCTACCGAGGGGGCCTCGCCCGAGGTCATGAACCTTGACGTGAAGGTCAAGGAGAAGTTTACCGGATCGGTGAGCGTCGGTGGAGGTTACTCTTCCGATGACGGTCTGTTTGTTACGGGTGAAGTGGTGCAGCGCAATCTGTTCGGAAAAGGACAATATCTGGGGGTTAAGGGTTACCTCGGCCAGTCGGCCCAGCGCTATGTGCTCAGCTTCACGGAACCGTGGTTGTTCGATAAGCCCATTAATGCGGGCTTCGATGTTTACAACTGGGTCAGGGACTACCCCGATTTTACCAAGGATTCGGTTGGCATGCGGTTGCGCTCCGGTTATGCGTTCGGCAACTGGAGTATGATAAGCGGCTATTATACGTTTGAAAACGCAAAGATATCCAATGTGGCCGACGATGCATCGTCGATTCTCAAATCCCAGGAAGGGCGGACCAATCTCAGCGCCGTTACGGGAATATTGGAAAGGGACAGTACCGATCATCCATTTCTGCCCACCAAAGGTTCCATTAATGTCGTCTCGCTGCAGTATGCGTCTCCCTATATGGGAAGTGACAGCGATTTTCTCAAATCCGAGCTGGAATCAGGCTGGTTTTTCCCGCTGTACTGGAAGCTGGTAGGTTTTGTCAAAGGGTCGGCCGGCTGGATAACCGAGAGCTCCAGTGATCCGGCGCCCATCTACGAACGATTCTTTCTTGGCGGTATCAATACCCTGCGAGCCTTTAACTGGGGTGAAGTCGGGCCGCAGGATGAAAACGGAGAGTACATCGGCGGAACGACGTATAGCCTGGCCAATGTGGAATTGTTATTCCCTCTGCTGGAAAAAATGGGAATGCGTGGCGTGTTATTCTTTGATGCCGGTAATGCCTACCTTGGCAGTAATCCTTTTAAGTTTGAAGATTATCGCTATGATGCAGGGGCGGGGGTGCGCTGGAATTCGCCGCTTGGGCCTCTTCGAGTAGAATGGGCCTACAACCTGGATCGCCGCGAAGGTGAGAGCAGCAACAAGTTTCAGTTCTCGGCAGGAGCATTTTTCTAAGGAGAAAATAGAATGCAAATGAAAAAGTTGTTTTGTGGCAGTGTACTGACAGCCATCTTCATGATCGTGTCGGGAAGTCCTGGCTGGGCGGCTTCGCCCAAAATTGGATATTTTGACATTCAGACGGTTCTTGCCAAGTCCACCTGGGGTCAGCGGGCGAAAAAGGAATTTGAACAGAAGCAGGCAAGAATAAAAGGCGAGATGGAAAGCAAGGCCAATCAATTCAAGAAGCTGCGGGAGGAATACGAGAAAAAGGCCTCCATGCTGGATGAGGCAGCCAGGACCAAGAAAGCAAAAGAACTGCTGGAAAAACAGCAGGAAGGCGAAAAGGCCCTGATGGAATCCAATGCCGAATTGAACAAACTGTCCAATGATCTCACGGGTCCTATCGTTGATAAGATCCTGCAGATCGTCATCGATATCGGCAAAAAGGAGAAATATGATTTTGTATTTGAGGTTGGGAAAGGGGGCATCGTCTATGCTAAAGACGAGTACAATCTGACGGAGAGAGTGGTGAACGAACTGAATAAAGTCACCCCCCGGAAGTGATTGCGGCAAGCAAGCATGGCAGAGCGAATGGGAGTTTTGGGGCGATCGATCACCCTGGGTGAGATTGCAGAGCGACTGGGGGCCGTTCTGAGCGGTGACCCTGAAACTCTTATTGACGGAATTGCGTCACTGGAGGATGCCGGGCCGAGCCAGCTGAGTTTTTTGACTCATGCCCGCCATGCTCCAAGTCTGGCTGATTGTAAGGCGGCCGCATTGATCGTCCCTCCTGCGTTCAAGGATTTGAAATTTCCTCTGCTTGTCTGTGAACAGCCTTACCTGGCCATGGCCAAGACTGCTCAGCTGTTTGTCAAGCCGCCCTGCACCCTCAGCGGCGTTCATCCGACAGCGCACCTGGCCGAAGGGGTCCAACTGGAGCAGGATGTGTCGATAGGCGCCCTGGTCCACATTGGAGCAGACAGCTCCATAGGCAGCGGGTCCTGTATTATGGGGCATGTGTACCTGGGGGCGGGTGTGCGCCTGGGAAAAGATTGCCTGATCTACCCGGGAGTCACCATTTTGGACGGCTGCCAAATCGGAAGCCGGGTGATCATTCACAGCGGAACCGTCATAGGCAGTGATGGCTTCGGTTACGCCCAGGATGAGCGTGGCCGGCATGTTAAAATACCTCAGGCTGGCATTGTACAAATTGATGACGACGTGGAGATCGGTGCAAACTGTACGATCGATCGAGCAACCTTCGGAAAAACCAGGATTGGTTGCGGCTGCAAAATCGATAACCTCGTGCAGATCGGACACAACGTGGTTGTGGGCGAACATTCGATCTTGGTTTCTCAGGTGGGAATTTCCGGCAGTACACGTATCGGACGGCACGTGGTGCTGGCCGGCCAGGTGGGTGTGGTCGGACATATCAGTATCGGTGACGGGGTCCGTGTCGGAGCCAAGTCAGGGGTGTCCAATTCGGTGCAGGCGGCACAGGATGTGAGCGGAATACCGGCCGTGCCGCACAAGGAATGGCTTAGGAACAGCGCCCATATTCGGCGCCTCGCCTATTACAGGGAAGAGCTGCGGCAGTTGAAAATGAAAGTTCAGGAGTTTGAGCGGTTGTTGCACACGAGTACGGACTCCAGCGACCCGTAAACGGGTGCTGATCACACGTGTGACAGGAGAGGCTGCTCCGGTAAGGGGACAGCCGAACAAGTGGGCAAGAGGGAGTTATGGCCAAGGATATTTTGGAAATTTTGAAGATTCTACCGCATCGTTATCCGTTCCTCCTGGTGGACCGAATTACCTAGTTGACAGCGAACAGGGTTGTGGGGCTGAAGAATGTGAGCATCAATGAGCCGTTTTTCCAGGGACATTTCCCGGGCAATCCCGTTATGCCTGGTGTCATGATTGTCGAGGCCCTTGCTCAGGTGGGGGGGATTTTGGCCTTCTCGCTGTTGCCGGAGCCGAAAAACAATTCTGTTTACCTGATGGGACTCGACAAAGTGCGGTTCCGCAAGCCGGTACGACCTGGCGACCAACTGCTGCTGAAACTGGAAGTGATGAAACAGAGGGGGCCGGTTTTTAAGATGCGCGGCGAGGCGTTTGTCGATAATCAACTGGTTGCCGAGGCGGAGCTGATGGCGACCGTGGATTCCAGCAAACCGGAGGTGGAAGCTTGATGATTCTCATGGCCGGAGCGGAGTCCCGATAGTTTTTTGAAGAATGGCAGGAGACCTTAAATTTCATGGAGATTCATCCCACCGCGATTGTGGCGTCCGACGCGCAACTGGCAGAAGATGTCATTATCCGCCCTTACAGCATTATCGGCCCACATGTCAAGATCGGTTCGGGGACCGTAGTGGGGCCCCATGCCATCATTGACGGCCGCACTACTATTGGTGAGCGCAATCAAATCTATCCCTTCACCACCCTCGGTTATCCGCCCCAGGATTTGAGTTACAAAGACGAGGAAACGGAACTGATCATCGGAGACGAAAATATTATCCGCGAAAATGCCACCATCCATCGCGGCACAGTTCGCGGAGGGGGAGTCACCATTCTGGGCGAGCGCAACTTTGTCATGGCCTATGCTCATGTGGCGCACGATTGCAAGATCGGCAACTATGTCATTCTGGCCAATGCAGCAACTCTCGCCGGGCATGTACGAATCGATGATCATGCGGTCATTGGTGGGTTGGTGGCTATTCACCAGTTTATTCGCATCGGGACGCATGCGTTTATCGGGGGCAAATCCGGCCTCAGAATGGACATGCCACCCTACATGCTGGCTTTCGGCGCTCCGGCCAAACTGTATGGGCCAAACCTGGTAGGCCTCAAGCGCAAGGGGTTTTCCAATGAAGCAATCCAGGCGTTGAAAAAATGTTATCGGATACTGTTCCGCTCAGGTTTGACGCTGGACGAAGCCATCATAAAGGCTCGCCAAGAGGTGGAACCATTGGCGGAGGTGGTGAATCTCCTGCACTTTGTAGCAGATCGCTCCAGGCGCGGCATCACGAGGTAGATGTCGCATGTCTGACCAGGTCACACAGGCTTCTGATGCTCCCTCCCGTATCGGTCTCATTGCGGGAAGCGGACAATTCCCTCTTTTATTTGCTCACGCTTCCCGCCAGGCGAATGTGGAAGTAGTGGCCGTGGGTTTTGAAGGAGAAACGGATCCCGCCCTGGGCAAGTATGTCGCCCGGCTCCATATGCTCAAGTTGGGGCAGCTCAACAAGCTGATACGCACCCTGCAGGGTGCCGGGATCACGCGTGCTGCCATGGTGGGAGCGATCAATAAGGCCAAGCTCTACACACGCATTCGCCCGGATTGGCGGGCCGTGAAGTTCATGAACAAACTGCGCAACAAGAAAGACGATTTCCTGCTGCGGGCGCTGGCCGAAGAGCTCGAAACCGAGGGCATTCATATTGAACCCTCGACCATTTTTCTTCCCGAGCTGATCGCCCCGGCGGGAATATTGACACGCCGCAAGCCCAATCGGCGGGAAGCCGCGGATATCGAATTTGGCTGGGAAATAGCAAAGAAAATCGGTGACCTGGATATTGGGCAATGCTTAGTTGTGAAGAACCAGGCGGTGCTCGCCGTTGAAGGAATCGATGGCACCGATGCGACCGTCATGCGGGGTGGACGGCTGTGCCGCGAAGGTGCGGTGGTCATCAAGGTGAGCAAACCCAACCAGGACCTGCGATTTGATGTGCCGGCGGTGGGGTTCGATACTATCGAGACGATGAAACGAGTTCGTGCTCGACTGCTGGTCATCGAAGCCGGTAAGACCTTGATCTTTGATCGGGGCAAGATGATTGACGCGGCCAACGAAGCCGGCATCACAATTCTTGCGCAAGCCGACGACAATAAGATTCAAACCTCTTCACCCGTGCGTAAATCCCGGGTGAGTCCAATCGTCAAAGCTGCTGAGCCCGGGGTTGATGAATCTCCGGTACTCGTGAGACGCCACAGGGATGACTCTATGCGCATTGGAGTGATAGGAGTCGGGTATCTGGGGCGTTTCCACGCACAAAAATATGCCAGACTTCCAGAGGCCAACATTGTTGCTGTTGTGGATATCAACCCGGCACAAGCGGCAGCGGTCGCACAATCGGTCAAGACCCAGGCTTTGACGGATTATCGCGAGTTGTTTGGCAGAGTCGATGCGGTCAGTATTGTTACGCCCACCCAGAGCCATTACACCATTGCCAGGGATTTCCTGGAGAGGGGCGTGCATGTGCTGCTCGAGAAGCCCATGACGCAGACTCTGGAAGAGGCCGATCATCTCAATGAACTGGCCGGGAAGAACGGTTGTGTTCTGCAGGTCGGGCATTTGGAACGATTCAATTCCGCTTTCAATGCCATTCAGCCGCGCCTCAAACATCCTGCCTTCATGGAGGCTCACCGCCTGGCACTGTTCAATGAGCGCGGCCTCGAGGTGGATGTCATACTGGATCTCATGATTCATGACATCGACATCATACTTCACATCGTACAAGCCCCCTTGACGCAGGTGCGGGTGGCCGGGGTGGCGGTTTTGACTTCGCTGCCGGACATCGCCAATGTGCGCCTGGAGTTCGCCGATGGTTCCATTGCCAACCTGACGGCCAGCCGAATATCCCTCAAGAGCTTGCGCAAGCTGAGGATATTTCAGGAAAATTGTTATATTGTGGCAGACTTCGGCAAGAAGCAGGCGTACGCCATGTATCGGGAAAATGAACCTGATGAATCCGGATTTCCCCAAATCTCTATCGAAGAACTGGAGGTCTACGGTACGGATGCTCTGGAAGAAGAGATCATCTCCTTTCTCGATGCTGTTCGATCTGGAGTCGAACCGGTTGTGAGTGGTCATGAAGGGCGCCGGGCACTGGCTGTGGCGCTGGAAATATCCAACAAGATCAATGAGCAGATGCGTAAAAATGGGATCCTACCCCACGAATATTACCAAAATTTTTCTGAGTGCAGGTGAAGCTTCGGGAGATCTCCATGGGTCGTACCTGGTTCGAGCCATTAAGGCCAAAAATCCACACGCCAGCATCACCTGCCTCGGCGGACCGATGCTCGCAGGCTCCGGCGCGGAGCTCTTGCTCGACAACCGCGACCTGGCCGTTGTGGGTTTGTTCGAAGTGCTGCGCCACTGCAAAGTCATCTTCAAGGCCTGGCAAAAGATCAAAGATCACCTCTCCCGGGAACGCCCACAAGTCATTGTGCTCATAGATTTTCCCGATTTCAACCTGCTGCTGGCGCGGTTTGCCCGGACCATCGGGTGCCGCGTTTTTTATTACATCGCGCCTCAGGTGTGGGCGTGGCGAAGTGGTCGAGTGCGCACCCTCAAACGCCTGGTCGACGATGCCGCGGTGATTTTGCCCTTCGAGCCCGCTTTTTATGAGCGGCATGGAATGAAGGTGGATTTCGTCGGGCACCCGCTGCTCGATGTTCTGGAAGAGCTCCCCGGAGACGGCCCAGGGGCGCCGGCAAAGCGTCTCAGAGGCAGGTCGCAATGGCTGGTGGGACTGCTTCCCGGCAGCCGTAACAGTGAAATTCGCAGTCTGCTCCCCATTCTTCTGGAGACGGCCAGGATCATTCACCGCCATCTGCCCGAAGTCTCTTTTTTATTGCCGATGGCGCCCACACTGGAGCGCTGGCGGGTTGAGGAACATTTGCTCGGTTGTGCTTTGCCTGTGCGGATCGTTGAAGGCGATACGTACGCTGCGATGCGTGTTTGCAACCTGATTCTCACTGCTTCCGGGACGGCCACCCTGGAAGCAGCGATAGTGGGTACTCCGATGATCGTCATCTACCGGGTGTCTAATTTGACCTACTATGCAGGACGGCATCTCATCCGAGTGAACTTTGTCGCTCTCCCCAACTTGATCGCAGGCCGATCCATAGTGCCGGAGCTGCTGCAAAGAGATGCGCGGCCTGCAAAAATCGCCGCCAAGGCACTTGATCTGCTGCTGCATCCGGATCGACTGGAAAAGCAGAGGGAGGAGCTGGCACGAATCCGCAAGCAGCTTGGCAGTGCGGGAGTGGCAAACAGAGTGGCCGAACTGGTTTTAGAGAGGGCCGGAGCCCCAATCCTCCATGGCTAATTCGATATTTTCCCAGCTTTATCAACTGGCGGCAATCTCTTGCTGGCCCGTTCTGGCGGCCTACTATCGTGTGCAGATCTCAATCGATGGGAAGTATCAAGAGAGCTGGCGGTATCGTATGGGCCTTAAGCTTCCCGAGCGGTTGCCGGGGCACCGCCGAATCTGGCTGCATGCTCTCTCGGTAGGGGAGGTGCTGTCGGCCGTGCCACTGGCAAAGGCCATCAAGCATAAGCTCCCCGACTGTGAGCTTGTCTTTTCAACAGCAACCGAGACAGGGCAGAAGGTTGCACGCCAACGTCTGCAGCAATACGTCGCGCATTTTTATTATCTGCCTCATGATTTCCCGTGGGTTGTGGATGCCTTCGTGCGACGCCTCAATCCCCAGGTCTTTGTCTTGGTCGAGACGGACATCTGGCCGAATTTGTTGCGAGTTTTGGAACGTCGCAGGGTGGTGCGAGTGCTGGCCAATGCCAGGTTGTCCCCAACATCGGTCAGGCGGTTTAGAACATTTCGACGGGTGTTCGCACCGTTTGAATATTTCGAGAAAATCTTTGTGCAATCGGCGCGGGATAGAGATAACTTGTTGCTTTTGGGCACAGAGGTGGACAAGGTTCAAGCATTGGGTAATCTCAAGTTCGATGCAGTGCCGGAGCGGGTCTCACAGGGCGAAGCAAACCGCCTGAGAGAATCTGCTGGAATAGCTGTCCAGAGGAGGGTGTGGATCGCCGGCAGTACCCATGAGGGAGAAGAGGAGAAGCTCCTGAGAGCTCACCAAGGACTGCGGAGGGCATATCCGGATCTCCTGCTGATCCTCGCTCCCAGGGATATTAGACGAGCTCCGGAGCTTATCGCTGTCGCCGGGCGTTTAGGCTTATCCACCGCTGTGCGGTCGTCAGGCGATTCGGCCGCGGGCAAGCCCGTGTATCTGCTGGATACGCTGGGGGAGCTGAGCCGTTTTTATGCGCTGGCGGATGTGGCGTTCATAGGAGGCAGTCTAGTGCCCTTTGGCGGGCATAATCCGCTGGAAGCTATGGCTCAGGGCAAGACCTGCATGTGGGGACCGCATCTTTTCAATTTTCATGAAATAGAAGCGCAATTGCTGGAAGCCGGTTCAGGTGTCAAGGTCTGGTCGGAAGCGCAATTGCAGGAAGTCTTGGCACAACAACTGCGCCGTACTGGGGGGAAGTCGGAGGCATTCGAGGGTGCGAACGGTTCCTTGTTCTCCCGGTGTGGTTGCGCCGAAGAGATAGCCGAGATTTTGCTTGAAATCTGCTCGACGCATCGGGAGGTGGGCAGGGCAACGGCGGAAAACTGATGTTGAGCTGCTGCAATTCGCTTGACACCTTGGCTGCGTTAATTTAAATTTACCCATCAAATTTAAAAGCTTAAGGAAGGTCTGTGGTGCATACGCCCGGTTATCTATATTCTTATCGCAGGAGGTTGTTGCTCTGAAGGGTATGCATCGGTTTTGACAAGCTGCAGTGAAATTGGCATCGAAAGCCGTGGGTATCCTCAAAGGGCCTGCGGCTTTTTTAATTCGGTATTTCCCGCATCCAAAAGGAACAAAGGGCATGAAAGATCACGAAGGCTTGACCGATCTTGCGCACGGACCGAAGGTCGGCGCGCGGGGCTTTTGGAAACCGAACAGCAGGGTAGGGGTGATTGGCGGTCATGGTGAAATGGGCCGACTTTTTACAAATTTCTTCAAGGACCTGGGCTGCCGGGTTGACATCGCGGATGTGGATACCGAGCGAACCGGCAGAGAGGTGTTGGAGGATTCCGATGTGGTTCTATTTGCCGTGCCACTGCATGAAACTGTGAAGATCATTGGAGATTTGGTTCCTTATGTGCGCCCCGACCAATTGCTTATGGACGTGACCAGTTTGAAGGTTGGGCCTGTGCGTGAAATGCTGCGATCGAGCGCCGCAGTAGTGGGGCTGCATCCCATGTTTGGCGGACGAATAGCCACGCTGGCCGGGCAAACACTGGTTGCCTGCCCGGTAAGGATCAGCCCTGAGAGTTGGGGCGACATCCGCGACCTCTTCATACAGAAGGGCATTCGTGTCAAGGAATGTACACCCGAAGAACATGACCGAATGATGAGCATCATTCAGGTGCTGTTTCATATGACCACGATGCTGGTGGGACGAGTCTTGCGTGAGCTTTCCGTGGACATAGCGGAAACCATGGAATTCACCAGTCCCAGCTACCGCCTTGAAATCAACCTGCTGGGCCGAATGTTCGCCCAAAACGGGGCGCTCTATTCGGCCATAAGCCAGATGAATCCATACACCAAGGACATCTTGTCTTCACTCATGCAGGGGCTCTCTTCTTATCAGGAATGGTATCAAGGGCAAGACCTGGATGCTTTCATGCGGGATTTTCAAAAAAGTGCCGAGCACCTGGGGGACTTCTGCAGCCGTGCGTACGAGGAAAGTTCAGCCGTTCTGGATTTTGGAGTTCGTCTCGCGCGTCTCAACGGCGGGCCCTGAGGGTCGCTCTTCGGGAAGCTCTTGAGAGTCCCTTTTTGCCTCTATCGATACGACTCTCTGCAGGCACAGTTGCACGCAGTCTTCGCAGTTGGAAGTCTGCACGCCACGCTGACAATAGCGGGCGAAGGCGTCGAACCAATCGATTCCGGTGCGCGGGCAGGTCTTGATGAATTCCAAAAAACGCACCAGACGATCGACGGCCACCAGGTCGATTGAATGTTCCATACGACAGGCATTGGCCTCGGCTTCCTCGGGAGTCAATTGCAGAGCGGTCACAAAGAATTCCAGCAGTGTGTTGTGACGGTGGATGATGTCACGGGCGACTTTACGGCCGGTTGCGGTCAACGTGATGTAGCTGTACGGGCTGTAATTGATCAGGCCTCTTCCGGCCAGAGCTTTGAGCGCACCAGTGACGGAAGCTCGCTGGACATTCATCTGATCGGCAATGTCCTTGGCACGGGCGACCCTGTTGGATTCCTCCAAATGAAAGATGACTTCCAGGTAGTCTTCCAGACTCGCTGAAAGGCCTTCAGCAGGGTTACAGGTCATAGCATACCTTTTTGGGTGCCTTGATAATGAATTCGATCACGCCCGGCCTTTGTCTTTCCTTGTCCTGGTATATCTATCTCATAGCGGGTCGAGAATATCAAGTTGTCAATAGCGGCATTTTGAGTGTGACGGTTTACATGCAGCACAAAAGCTGTTAAAAGACCCTGCATCCAGCGAGCAAAAATATTGCTGTTCGAATGCTCTTGGCCTGTGGTGCAAAGGCTTATAATGGGAAGTTGAAAGGAATTAAAGGCATGCAAAGGACTCAATCGCCTGTTGAACCGTCCCGTAACCCCTTGCAGCCGGTGTTTGATCTCATGCAGGGCGGTGATGCCGGCGCGATCTGTGAGCGCTACCAGATTAGCCGGGATGAGCTGGAAAAGCGCCTTCATGCGTACCAGGAATCACGACGTCAAATGGCTTTGGCGGATCAGATCGGTACGGAGAAAGTCGGTCGCAATGAACCTTGCCCCTGTGGGTCCGGCAGGAAATTCAAGAAATGCTGTCTTCCCAAGCAGGAAGAGATGCGCAAGGCGATTCCGGCGGATCAGTTGCAGGAGTTGGAAGAGAAGCAGCGGCTTCGAGAGCGGCTGGAAAAAGACGTTCAGAACGGTTTTGACTTGTTATTCGCGCAAGACTTTAGCAAGGCCCGACAATTTGCGCAACGCCTGCTCGATACCCATCCCGAAGACGACCGTTTACACGACATCATGGTGATTGCGTCGATCGCCGTTGAAGACTACGACGGTGCCTTCCATATCTGTCGCAGCCGCTGGCAGATCGCTCAGGAGGAAAAGGAATTTTACCAGGAAAACGGGTACCATAAGCGGGAAGGAACAGATAGAACTCAGCTGGTCTATTTCTACTCACCTTCTACCTGGTTGGAAAAGTTCTGGATCAGTCAACGGGCGCGAACCTATCAGAAGGATTATCCGCCAAAAGACGATGAGCGGTTGCGGAATCTCGTCGGCAATTTAAAAATAGCCAATGATGTTAAACGATTTCCTGCCCGGCAGGACGAAGGGTATGAAGCTCGCAAACAGGCGTTGGAACCGGTTTTGACTCAGATTGCGCGGGCCGGTGAGGCTGCAATCCCATACCTTTTGCCACTCACCTACAATTTTTCCTGGGCGGGTCTTTTTGTGCCCGATTTGCTGGCGGCATGCGGAACCGATACGAGTATCCGGCTGCTTGGCGAGCTTTCCATGTTTCGGTTTCCGTTCTTTGCCCACAAGTGCTTGAGCAACCTTGAGAAATTTAATGATAGAGCGGTAATGCAGATCAAAGAAATTCTCCAGAACGATCCCGCTTTTGACGAGCTCAAGGTCGGTCTGATTTCGGTGCTGGGCAACATCCGGACTGGGGAGAGTTTCCAGTTGCTGTGCGTGGTGACGGAACACCCGAATCCTTATGTAGTCAATTGGGCTGCAGAAGCTTTGGGCCGCCACAAGAACCCCGATGCATTGCCCTATTTGAACAGGGCCAGGGAACGACTCGGTGCATTGAGTAAGATTGCCGGGGCGATCAAGGATTTGGTTGCGGGCAATTGAGGGGAGGGAGAGTTAGCAAAGCCACAAGTCGGCATGGACCTGCAAGAATGTCACCCGCGGGGACCAACAAAACGGGAAAGCCTGTGGGAAGTTCGTAAAGCCTGCCACGTACCTGGGCAAGCTCAACAGATGAAGTGCCCCGGCAGAACGCTGCATGATTAACGCACCCCCCCTTGAGGGTTCCATACACGAAGAGCCTGAGGGGCGTATCCGCACACGGACTGGTTGTGCCTGCCTTAGCCATCGAGAAACATGTCGGCGTCGAGGAAGGTTTTGATGAGTTGAAAAACGCACAAACAGTACACTATGAGCCATGAATGGAACATGGCAGCAGAACGGCTGCCTTAAGTCTAAGCCTGTCTCGAATTTTCAGCAGGTTTCTTTGGATAGGAGCGTCGCTTGGTGCGCCGCGGGGGTCTGGGCCTCAAAAAATCCACCCGTATATATTCGCGCCTGTTTACAAATGAAACGAAGAGTTGCTCGATATTCAGCTCCTTTTGCACTGCAGCTCGAACAAGCACCAGATCAGAATATTTACTGATGCCGTGTTTGCGAAAATCTTCCGTTTTGATGTAAAGAGACATCGGTGAATTCTCCGTTCCTCATGCTGTTAGATGAACCAATTTCGCCCCCCTCACCCGGTATAATGGTCGGCTGATCGAATACCTACCTCTAACGGGCTTGGATGAACTGTTCCTACCACAAAAACTCCCGCTACACAAAATTAAAAACTTTGCCGCCCAATTTCAATGGTGAAGCGGCATCATCCCATGGGTTGCGGGAGCGGTTTAAACGCATGTGGATATTGATATTGGGTTGCAATCCAGAGAAAAGAGTGTTTGGGCAGGGAAGTTGAAAAGGCGCTGAGGGGTTGTTGGTTCATGGTGGATAGAATTGAAGGACAGATTGAACGCATCACCTACAACGATGAGGACAAAGGCTATGGAGTAGTCAGGGTGAGGATTCGCGGGCGCAGGGATCTGGTCACGGTGGTCGGCAGCTTTGTTAACATCATGCCGGGAGAAATCCTCTCCATGGAAGGCGAGTGGACGATTCACCCCCGCTACGGAGAACAGTTCAAGGTTGATCATTATGAAACGCTCAAACCGGCGACCCTGGAGGGTATTCGAAAATATCTGGGATCAGGATTGATCAAAGGAATCGGCCCGGTCATGGCCGATCGCATCGTCAATCAATTCGGCAAAGACACCCTTGACATCATCGATCGTGAAATAGAGAGACTGGCAGAAATCCAGGGGATCGGCGAGTATCGCATCAAGCAAATCGGCAGCGCCTGGGAGGAGCAAAAAGAGATCCGCGAGCTGATGATATTCTTGCGCAGCCACGGGGTCGGTGCTGCGCACGCCAGTAGAATTTTCAAACAATACGGCAAAGCGTCCTTGACCGTGTTGCAGGAAAATCCCTACCGATTGGCCATGGATATTTCGGGCATCGGTTTTCTTACGGCCGACAAGATTGCACGCAACCTCGGATTTTCAGCCGATTCATCCCTGCGGGCGGAAGCCGCTCTGCTCTACTTACTGTATGAAGCCAGTGATGACGGCCACGTGTGTGTGCCCGAGGGACAGCTCGTGGAGCAAGCTGAGAAACTTCTCGAAATTCCCCTGGTGAGAACCGGGGAAGCTCTGCGCGCTCTGGTGGCGAGCGAGCGGTTGGTCAGCGAGGTGTTGCAGGGAACTGTCGCAACACACTTTGGTGATCGTCATGCCCTCTATCTGCGCGGCTTCCATGTTGCCGAAACGCAGGTGGCACAGCGTTTATCGTACTTGCGTCTGTCTCCCTATCGGCAGCATCGGCTCGATCCTGAAAAAGCTGTTGCCTGGCTGCAGGGCAAGCTCCCATTCGAACTCGCTCCGTTGCAGAAGCAAGCGGTCAAACAGGCCTTAAGCGACCAAGTGGTCGTCATCACCGGGGGGCCGGGCACCGGTAAGACAACTCTGATACGCGCGATACTTGCAGTGTTCAAACAGATTTCTGCTCGTGTTTGTCTGGCTGCTCCAACCGGCCGCGCAGCCAAACGACTGAGTGAGGCGACGCGACATCCGGCCGGTACCGTCCATCGACTGCTGGAATTCAGCCCCCAGCTGGGAGGTTTTCAGCGCAATGAAGGACGTCCCCTCAAGGCCGACGTAATCATTATTGATGAAGCTTCCATGCTGGATATTTTATTGAGCCATTATCTGCTCAAAGCGATTCCCGGTCATGCGGTGTTGATTCTGGTGGGCGATGTCGATCAGCTGCCGTCGGTGGGCCCCGGTAATGTATTGAACGATATCATCGAGTCGAGAACCGTCAGTGTTGTTCGACTCACCGAAATCTTTCGCCAGGCGCGGCAGAGCCGCATAATCGTCAATGCGCACCTGGTCAGAAACGGGCAATTGCCTCGCACACAGAATGAATCTGATAAGTTGCAGGACTTTTACTTCATCCAAAAGGAAGATCCGGAGGAAGCTTTCAATATCCTGTTAAAGCTTTGCACCGATCGGATTCCTGCGCGCTTCGGTTTTGATCCCATGGAAGATGTGCAGGTGCTGAGTCCCATGCATAGAGGTGCGGTAGGCACGCAGCGGCTGAATCAAGCTCTGCAGGAGGCATTGAACCCGCGGGCGGAATCGGTGAATAGAAACGGCAGGGTGTTTCGCTTGCAGGACAGAGTCATGCAAGTTCGAAACAATTACGACAAAGAGGTGTTTAATGGAGACATGGGGCGAATCGCCCAACTCGATATGGAAAACCAGGAAGTCAAGGTCTTGATGGACGGCCGGTTGGTGACCTATGACTTTTCTGAACTGGACGAGCTCCAACTGGCCTACGCAATCAGTGTGCACAAAGCACAGGGCAGCGAATATCAGGCCGTGGTGCTGCCGCTTGTGACTCAGCATTATGTCATGTTGCAGCGCAATCTGCTCTACACCGCCATAACACGGGCGAAGAAGCTGGTCGTCATTGTAGGCAGCAAAAAAGCGCTGGCGATGGCGGTGCGGAACAACAAAATGGATCGCCGGTTCACCCTGCTGCGGGAACGTTTGGCAGGCGAGCTGAGTTAGCCGCCTTTTATCCGGAATCCCCATTTACCCTCTTTCCCGCGGGGGAAGAGGGTCGGGGCAAGGGAACTCAATGGGTTGAAATCGCCGGGGTTTAGACAGTGTGCCCACCCATGCGGCCGGGTTTGTCTAACCATCAGCTCGGGTGCGAGGAAGTCTCCAACGGAATCGAGGGCCAATGGGCAGTAATTCTCAGTTGCCCACGACCTCGGCCAGCTTGT
>FWPV01002213.1_pt1 | contig 48888 bp, 35 predicted proteins | sample 2228371 | NCBI WGS metagenome assembly FWPV01 (sample SAMEA103939776, study PRJEB20133) | metagenome | reverse complement strand
AATCAAACCGGGCACGGCTTTGCCGGGTAATGCAAAGACCATCTCGTCATCCTGCGTACCGGCAAAGATGCGTTCCCCATTGCCGGGATTGACCACGCAGGGAGCTTGCTTCCTAAAGGGTCCGATCAAGTATTCATCACACTCCACCTTGCCGCCGAAATGGCCGGAGACCCGCTCGCCCGTCATATACGACCAGGCTTGGGTCAAACGCATGATCTGTGCGGCGTTGCCATAAACAACAACGGTATCCGGCTCAAAGGATGCCCGTTGCAGAGGGCTCACAACCAGGGCCGGGAATTCTCCCTTTTGCAGCCAGTTCATGGATTGCGTTTCGCGCTTTGCAGCCTCTTCGTCGCGCGAAAAATTGACCTCACAAAACAAGCGGGAAAGGGTTTCCGGCGGGTTTTCGGAATCGCTCAGTCCGAACATGACGGCGGCCGGAACACAGATCACATCCTCGCGGGTGAGGCCTACCGTCCAGCCGTAATTGCGCGCCATGGTGACCGCCTGGCACAAAGCGACCTTCTTGCCCAGTACTTTCGAGGGCTGGCGCGTCTTTTCCGGAAAATCGGCTGCGCTTTTCAAAAATTTTGCCGCCACCGGAAAGGTCTTCAAGCGCAAATCATTGTGAATGAACTCTGCCGCTTCCTTGAAATTCGTTGCACTCATGCTGTGTCCTCCCAGTCCGAAAGGGTTAGATTTTATGGTGTGCGCTGTGACAAAAACATCATTGCGACCGCGCCAGAAAAACCAGCTCCGATGCAGCTTTCAACAAGTCTCTCATGCGCTCTTCTCCCAGTCCCTGCATGACTCGTTTCTGAGCCCTTTCCCAAAGGGGTATGACCTGCGCCACTTTGGCTTCACCTCGTTCGGTGAGGCTCACCCACCTCTCGCGTCTGTCCTGTCCGGTCTCGATGATCACCAGCCCGTTCTTTTCAAGAATTGTCAGATTGCGGCTCATGGTGGTGCGGTCCAGAATGGCCAGATCGGCTAACTGGGTGACGGTGATGGGGCCGCGAATTTTGGCGGTCATGAGCAGGGAAAATTGAGTGGTCCTGAGTCCGGACGGCCGCAGAAAATCATCGTAGAATTTGGTGATGGCACGCGCCGCCTTACGCAAATTGTAGCAGGCGCATGTACGCCCGATTTCCATACATCGGTGTTGATCCAGGGTAGACGGGCTGTCGGGTGGCATCGGAATCCTCACAATCGATTCGCCGGTTGTGGCTTTCATATATGTGCATATACACTTTTGTGGCCCTTTGTCAAATTCTTTTGCGCATCTTTGGCGCTCCCGGAAAATTTGTCTTGACAACTTAACCAATCACCGTTTACCGTGGCTTCCACTATGGCAAATGCAAAAACAACAACCGTGCTCAACCCCGATTCACCGCTGCCCCTCTATCACCAGCTGGCGGATGTGCTGCTCGGCAAGATTCGAACGGGAGAATACCCCGTCGGTTGCCGCATTCCGTCTGAACATAAGCTGGCCGAAACATACAACATTGGGCGGCCGACCGCCCGGCAGGCGACGGACCTGTTGGTGCGCAAACGTATCCTGGTCCGAAAGAGGGGTGCGGGAACATTTGTGCGGGCCGAGGAGAACGAAGTGGATCTGTTCTCCTTGGCCGGCACCATTTCCTCGTTTCATAAGAGGGGCATATCCCTCGATACGCACATCCTTCGCCAAACCCAACTGAAAAAGATCGATCATGATCCGGAAAACCCTTTTTCGGGGGACGAAGCTTACTTTCTTTCGCGACTGAGCCGTGTCGGTGGAAAGCCGGTGCTGCTCGAAGACATCTACCTGCACCCGGTTGTTTTTGCTGGAATTGATGACATCGATCTCACCGGTCTGTCGCTCTCGAGAGTCGTAGAGGAGCGCTATTACCTGCGACCCACCGGCGGCAAGCAAAATTTCAGAATCGGCTACCTGGACGGGAAAGAGGCGGAGCAACTGGCCGTCACAGCCGCCACCCCCATCTTGCTGGTAAAGCGTTTCCTGCACTTCAATCAGGCGAAAAATGCCGTGTTTTCAGAGCTGTACTGCAGAACCGACCAATTTGTGTTTTCCCAAACCATCAGAGGAATTGCCGATGATTAATCGAGGCTATTACGCCGGATTTGGAGGTGCTTATCTACCCGAGATCCTGGTAGCCACTTTTGACGAACTGGTCGAGACCTTCTACCAGGCCAAAAACGACCCCGTCTTCTGGCAACAATACGTCGAGGTCATGTCCACTTACTCATGCAGGCCGACTCCGTTGACCTTCGCGGAGAATCTCACGCAGCACTTTGGTGGTGCGCGTATCTACGTCAAGCGGGAAGACCTGAACCATACCGGGGCGCATAAGGCCAACAACGTGATGGGGCAGGGGCTCCTGGTCAAACGCATGGGGAAGACGCGTGTCATTGCTGAAACGGGGGCCGGCCAGCATGGCGTGGCAACCGCTACGATGGCGGCCAAGTTCGGTTTTGACTGTACCATCTACATGGGAGAGGTTGACGTGGAACGGCAGCGCCCCAATGTGTTCTGGATGGAACGGCTGGGGGCGGAGGTGGTGCCGGTGCGGGAAGGCACCAGAATCCTGAAGGATGCCATCAACGAAGCCTTCCGTGACTGGGTGTCCAACATGGACAGCACTCACTATGTATTGGGCACTGCCTGCGGGCCGCACCCGTTTCCGGAGATGGTCTCCTATTTTCAGTCCATCATCGGCAAAGAGGCCCGCAGTCAGATCCTGGAACGTGCGGGAAAGCTGCCGGCGCGCGTCTATGCCTGTGTGGGGGGCGGATCGAACGCCATGGGCATGTTCAGCGGATTCATGAACGATCCGGTGGAACTGGTCGGCGTTGAAGCCGGCGGCAAAGGTCTCGATTCGGGCCATCACGCCTCCAGGCTTTGCTCCAAAGACGCCAGTGTGGGGGTTGCCCAAGGCTATAAAACCTATTTTCTCCAGGACTCCGACGGGCAGATGCGCGAAACTCACAGCGTGGCGGCAGGGCTGGACTATGTGGGCGTATCACCTATCCTTTCCCACCTCAAGGAAAATGGGCGCGTACGGTTTGAAGCGGCAACGGACCGGGAAGTGGTTGATGCCCTTGCCCTGACCATCCGCAAGGAGGGATTGATACCCGCGCTGGAATCGGCTCACGCCTTCGTGCAAGCCTTCAAAGAGGCGCCGTACCTGTCCAGGGACGACATCCTCATCATCAATCAATCGGGGAGAGGGGACAAGGACATTTTCACCGTCGCCGATGCATTCGCCGATCCCAAGTGGCAAGAGTTTATCAAACAGAAAGCGGAGAAATACCGTGCTTGAATCATACCTGCGCAAGCGGCTGAAAGAACGAGATATTCTTCTCATGACCCATATTGTTTTGGGGTATCCCTCATTTGAAGATTCTTACCGGATGGTGGAGGCGATGGTGGCAGCGGGGGTGGATCTCATGGAGCTGCAGATCCCCTTTTCCGAGCCCATCGCCGACGGACCGGTGATCCTGCATGCCAACCAGAGGGCGCTGGCGTCAGGAGCCACGGTGCAAAAGTGTTTCGATTTCGGCGGAAAAGTGGCTCGGGACTTCGATATTCCCTTCCTGTTCATGACCTACTTCAACATTCTCTATAAGTACGGAGTGCATCGATTCGCTGCCGATATGGCCCAACAAGGTTTGCAGGGAGCCATCGTGCCCGATCTTCCGCCGGAAGAAGGCGAGGAATATCTTCGCTCCATGGAGGAGCACGGACTTGCACCCATTTTCATTTTTTCTCCCACCACCGCGGATGAGCGCATGAGCTATCTGGCAAACTTTGCCAGAGGATTTGTCTATTGTGTGGCAAGAAAAGGGGTGACGGGTGCCGATACGAGTTTTTCCGATCAACTGAAGGGCTACATGGATCGCTGCCGGAAGGCCACCGCTCTGCCGCTGGCTCTCGGCTTCGGTGTCCAGGGGAAGGCGGATATTGACTTCCTGCGGGGCAAGGCGGATATCGCCGTGATCGGGACCCAGACTATTCGCGTTATGGAGCAACAGGGCATCGAGGCGGTCGGCGAATTCATTGCCGGGATAAGGTAGCGGGTTCCAGCGGCGGGCGAGCCGTTTGCAGAAGCTTTGCAGGGTCATCCCCGGGGAAAGTCGGCGGGGCGACCGGCAAGCAGATTTTTCAGGACTTTCGGGTCCCCTTTCCTTTTGGCGGTATTACGCCGGGATGACGAATTCAGCGAGTTTTCACGGGCCCAAGTGACAATTAACCTCTGGAGGGTTGAGACGATGCGAAGACGTTTTGTTGTATTGGCGGCTGTTTTGTTGTTGGGATGGGGAGCTTCGGCGCATGGGGCCGAGCAGCTCAAAGTCGGGTATATCGCCACCATGTCGGGTCCCGCGGCGAGTCTTGGCACGGATATTCTCGACGGGTTCAAGCTGGGCATCAAGCATTGCGGCGACCAGTTGGGCGGCCTGCCGGTCGAGTTGGTGGTGGGGGACGATCAGCTCAAGCCGGATGTCGGAGTCCAGGTCGCCAGCCGCATGATGGAAAAGGACAAAGTCGATATTGTCACCGGAATTGTGTTTTCCAACGTCATGATGGCGGTGGCTGGACCCATCACGGATGCGGGGCTGTTTCTCATCAGCGGCAACGCCGGTCCGTCTCCGCTCGCCGGCGAAGGATGTCTACCCAATTTTTTTGCCGTTTCCTGGCAAAATGATCAGACCCACGAAGCCATGGGCAAATACCTTCAGGATCAGGGGGTGAAAACCCTGTATCTGATGGCTCCCAACTACCAGGCGGGGAAAGATGGCCTGGCGGGTGTCAAACGCTATTTCAAGGGCGAAATAGTGGGCGAAGTGTACACCAAGATCAACCAGCCGGATTATGCGGCGGAGTTGACGCAATTGCGTGCGGCCAAGCCGGAAGCGGTTTTTGTCTTCTATCCGGGCGGCATGGGCATCAATTTCGTCAAGCAGTATGCTCAATCCGGGTTGAAAGAGGAAATTCCCCTGTACACCACGGCATTCACCCTGGACCAGTCGGTTTTGCAGGCGATGGGCGATGCTGCTTTGGGTCTCAAGAATTCGAGCTTTTGGAGCCCGGACCTGAAGAACCCGGCCAACGAGAAGTTTGTGGCCGATTTCAAAGCAACCTACCAGCGTATTCCATCCCTTTTTGCAGCGCAGGGGTATGATGCGGCGCTGCTCATCGACAGTGCCGTGCGCGCCGTCAATGGCGACCTGAAGGATCAGGACAAACTGCGTGAGGCCTTCAGGAAGGCCGATTTTCAATCGGTGCGCGGCGAGTTCAAGTTCAACCACAACCACTTTCCCATTCAAGATTTTTACATTCGTGAAGTGGTCGAAAACGAGGATGGGGTTCTAACCAACGCGCTGCTCGGAGTCGCATTCGAAGACCATGCGGACGCGTATGCCGCGCAGTGCCCAATGAAATAGCGGAGCTTGTGTGGATCCTCTGTTGATTTTCATCCAGGGCCTCAACGGCCTGCAGCTGGGTGTCATGCTTTTCTTGATGGCTGCCGGATTGACGCTGGTGTTCGGGGTGATGAATTTGATCAACCTGGCCCACGGTTCCCTGTATATGATGGGCGCTTATCTGGCTGCCACCGTTCAGCAGCGTACGGGTTCTTTTCTGCTCGCCGTACTCCTGGCCATTCCCCTGACGACCATGCTGGGCATGCTGGTCGAAGTGACGGCCCTGCGCAGACTCTACAAACGGGATCATCTCGACCAGGTGCTCGCCACCTTTGCCCTCATTTTGTTTTTCAACGAGCTGGTGCGCATCGTTTGGGGGCCGCAAGCCTACTTCATGGCGGTCCCCGAGCTGTTTTCAGGGTATTTCTCCATCCTGCCCGGAGTGAGCTACCCCATCTTTAGACTGGTCATCATCGGGGTCGGGCTGGCGGTGGCCCTGCTGCTCTATCTGATCGTCTCCCGCACGCGGCTGGGTATGTTGATTCGGGCGGGAGCCACCAACCGTGAGATGGTCGGTGCTCTGGGCGTTAACATCCAACTGCTGTATACGGTCGTTTTCGGACTGGGGGCGGCTTTGGCGGGACTTGCCGGAATCATGGCCGGACCGATCCTGTCGGTAGAAGTCGGGATGGGGGAGTCCATCATCATTCTCACCTTTGTGGTCATCGTAATCGGCGGGATCGGCTCCATTCGCGGCGCTTTGATTGCGTCGATGCTGGTCGGACTGGCCGATACCTTCGGCCGGGTGCTGCTACCCCCGGCTCTGGCATCAATGGTCATCTATGTCCTCATGGCAGGGGTGCTGTGCTGGCGTCCTCAGGGTTTGTTTCCGGCTTATGGCTAAGCTCAAGTTTCCTCGCCTGCAACAACTCATCCTGCTCAGTGTTGTGGTCCTCCTGGCGTTTGTCCCCTTATTCGGCGACTTGTTTTACCTGAGGCTTTTCACCCGTATCATGATCTATGCCATGGTGGCGTTGAGCCTCGACATTATTCTTGGTTACGGAGGGATGGTCAGCTTCGGCCATGCCGCTTTTTTCGGATTGGGCGCCTACACCGTGGGCATTCTCGCGCGGTTCGGGGTGGCGAGCGCTTTCCTTGCCTGGCCTGCGGCGATCCTGGTGAGTGTGCTGCTGGCGGCGGTCATCGGCGCTGTCAGCCTGCGAACCGGCGGAGTCTATTTTATCATGATCACTCTCGCCTTCGCGCAGATGCTCTATTACTTTTTCTTCAGCCTGGACGTCTATGGCGGGAGCGATGGGATGCCTATGGTGGCGCGCAACACTTTTGCCGGGTTGATCGATATCAACCGGCACATCACCTTTTACTATCTGGTGTTCGGCATCATGGTGCTCATCCTGTTTGTCGCTTTGCGCCTGGTGCAGTCGCGCTTTGGTATGGTCATTCAGGGCATTCGGGACAACGAGCGGCGCATGCGTTCTCTGGGTTTTGCCACCTACCGCTACAAGTTGGTGTGCTTCATAATTTCCGCTGCCGTTGCCGGACTGGCCGGTGCTTTGATCGCCAATCAGACCCTTTACGTCAGCCCCTCCTTTCTGCACTGGACACGTTCCGGAGACATCTTGATCATGGTCATCCTGGGCGGCATGGGAAGCTTGGTCGGGCCTATGCTTGGGGCTCTTTGCCTGCTGCTGACCGAAGAGGTCCTCTCCGGTTACACGGAACACTGGATGATTGTCTTGGGGCCTCTGCTGATTGTGGTGGTGCTGTTTGCCCGGCATGGCATTTACGGTTTGCTTGCGGGAACAAAACAAAGTGGCTGAAACGCTTCTTGAAGTACGACGGTTGAATAAATCTTTCGGCGCCATGATGGTCAGCACTCAGATCGACCTGTCCATCGTACGTGGAGAAATTCATGCCGTCATCGGTCCCAACGGTGCCGGTAAGACCACTCTGCTTGCCCAACTTGCCGGAGAGCTGAAACCGGATGCGGGCCTCATTGAATTCATGGGACAAGACATCAGCCTGCTTCCGGTTCACAAGCGGTCCCGGCTGGGGATTGCCAGGTCTTACCAGATCACCAGTATCTTTCCCGGGTTTTCGGCTGTGGACAACGTCGCATTGGCTGTTCAAGCCGGTAATGGTCACAGTTTCCGCTTCTGGCGGGATGCCCGAGGGTATTCCGCTGTACGCGAGGCGGCCTGGAAAGTGCTGCAGCGGGTGGGCCTGGAGCAGCGGGCCCAGGTGAGGGCAGGCCATCTTTCCCACGGCGAGCAGCGGCAGTTGGAGATCGCCATGGCACTTGCCACCAGGCCCAAACTGCTGCTGCTGGATGAGCCGATGGCGGGGATGGGAGCCGAGGAGTCGGAAAGGATGATTGCCACACTGCGCGGCCTCAAGGGAGAAAACACGGTGCTCTTGGTAGAGCATGACATGGATGCGGTTTTCACTCTTGCAGATCGCGTGACGGTACTGGTCTACGGCCGCGTGATCGCTACCGGCAGTGTAGATCAAATTCGTTCGGATGCGGCAGTTCGCAAGGCTTATCTCGGTGACGAGGGGAGCGCGCTGAACTATGCTTGAGGTACGGGAGATACAAACCTTTTACGGCGGCAGCCAGATTCTTTTCGGCATGAACTTCGCGGTGCACGCCGGCGAAATGGTGAGTCTACTGGGGCGCAACGGCATGGGAAAAACGACTACGGTACGCTCTATCATGGGACTAACCCCGGCTCGAGCCGGTGCCGTATACCTGGATGGTATTGATATCACACGCGCTCCGCCGTTTCGTATTGCCCAGTCAGGGGTAAGTCTTGCGCCCGAAGATCGCCAGGTTTTTCCCACGCTGACGGTGCGCGAAAACCTCGTTGCTACAGCCGCCCGCAACCACCACGGTGCCGCCCATGATGCATGGACCATCGATCGGGTAATGGAATTATTCCCCATTCTTCGCCACAGGCAGAATCATCTGGGTTCGCAGTTGTCCGGTGGCGAGCAACAAATGGTTGCCATCGGCCGCGCGCTCATGACCAACCCGCGGCTGCTGATCCTGGATGAAGCCACCGAAGGGCTGGCGCCCCTGGTGCGGCGGGAAATCTGGCGCTGCCTCAACTGTCTTAAGGAGTCGGGCTTATCCATTCTGATCATCGACAAGAGTGTCGAAGTGTTGATGCGGATTGCCGACAGACATTATATCGTGGAGAAGGGCAGGGTAGTGTGGAGTGGGGGTTCTCATGAGTTGTCCGCCCACCCGGAAGTGCTCCGCGAGTATCTTGGGGTATGACAACGGATGCGCGTGTATAAAGCCTGCGATCAAGAAAGCCTGGATCGGCAATACAATGCTCGATCGACGGTAGCGGATTTCTCCAAAGTTGTGGAATCCTGGCACCACCGAAGCGAAGATTGACGGCGGAATGGATAAGAGACTGTTAGCGCGATCGTTTCGAATTTCACTGCTGGGGCTGCCGGCCGAGAGATGCCTGGCGGACATCGTTGACCAAATCGTCCGACATGGAATTGGAAACATTGTGTATGATAAGGATGTCGGTCGCGGTCGCGGGCTTCCCATAGTATGCGTGATTCCAACTGTTGCGCGTCGCAATGACGGCACCTTCCAGGGAAATGCCGGCGAACAGTCCCTTGGAGCGGGAATAGCTGATGATGTCGGCGCTCAGATTGGCGGTTGCGGCCTCCGCTCCGATGCCCACAGGCCCTGCGGCAATACCGGCATCCACACCCAGTTTCAGGTTGTTAGAAAGAAAGGCTTTCACACCCCGGTCGGTTATTGCCAGCAAAATGATCTCTGAGGCTATGCCCCCGGCCTGGAGGCCCAGGCTCAGTTCGCCCATGGTGTAAAAGGCCGGTTCGCTCCACTGTCCGGTTTTCGAATCGAATGCCAGGAATACTCCACTGCCCCCCGACACTCCGATCAGGAAAGCCCCCTTCAAAACCTGCGGCGAAATGTAAATTCCTCGGGCGCTTTTCATGAGCTCCCGAAAGGCCTCCATATCGGGTGATGCCATGAAGTTTGCCAGGGTCATGCGCGCTCTCTGGACCAACTGCGCCGCTTCCCTGGCGTCGTCGGCGATGGCCCGAGCACTCGTGAAGGTGCTGATCAATACCAGCAGCATAACGATGGCGATGCGTCGAATCTTATATGGGTGCTGTGTGGCGAATTTCACTGTCTCTCCCTTCCTGGTTCTGCACTGCTGCTCCACTGTTTTGCCTCAAAGTACGTTTACTCAAGTCTTGTGCCAACGCACATGGAGCACTATTGCATTAAATTCAAGGGAAGTGCAAGTCCGTCGCTGGGTGAAATGAGGCAGGAAAGCCCAATGGCCCCGCCTCTTTTGCATGCCGCTGAAGACAGTTTTATTCTGCTTCCTTGCCGGATTGTCTGGCGAGTCGCAGGGTTCTCCACGAGATGCTGTCACATACCTGACAGCGGGGCAGCTTTTCTCCTTCCCGGCAACATTCGTGCTGGTTGGCGCAGGCATTACAACGGTATACACCCGCCTTGACTTCCGTGCCGGCTTCGATGTGTTCTCTTGCCATGAGTGATTCCTTTCCAACCAACCGCCGATTTCAATCCTCGACCGCCGAACCGGGACCGCGAACCGGACGAAACATTTTCTTGCCGGCCCCACATACGGGACATTTCCAATCCTCGGGCAGATCTGCAAAATGGGTACCCTTCGCTACCTTGCCTCTGCGATCGCCCCGATCGGGATCATACAAACAGCCGCAGTTGGTCGTCTGACACTGGTACATGTCTTCTGGTTTTGCCATCGTGTTTGCTCCTCAGTGTGAATGACCGCACGCTCACGCCCATTTTTGAATCATTGCGCTGAAGAAAATGGGCTCCAATGAATTTTCTACCGACATCAACCTAATACCAATTGCTCAGGAATCAATCCTCGATATCATTGTCACCTGCAGCTTTTTCTATGTTTTTCTTTGAGCGATCAATATAATGGAAGAACTTTTCAGAATTTCGATAGCCGGGAGATTGACCGAGCCTGACAGTTCAGAATCATGCGTCTGTGTGCGAAGGTATCGCATCGTCATTGCGAGGCAAGGCGGCATGCAGAACAGCGCGTGCCCGCTGGACGTCTGCCGCCTCGGCAGTGGCTGGCCGGCATGTGCAACCGAGGTGATCCGCCAATTTTCACACAGGCCCCCAAGAATAACCGGAGGAACGGAGATGAGAGTTCTGATCGTCGATGACAAGCCGGAAAATCTCTACCTGCTTGAAGCCCTTCTGATGGGCAATGGTCACCAGGTGCAGGCGGCGGCCAACGGGGCCGACGCCCTCGAAATACTGCAGGCAGGCGGGATCGATCTGATCGTCAGCGACATCCTCATGCCGGTCATGGACGGGTTTCAGCTGTGCCGCAGGGTCAAAGGCGACGACAGCCTGCGCGCCATTCCGTTCATTATTTACACGGCCACCTACACCAGTCCAAAGGATGAAGCGTTCGCTCTGAAACTCGGTGCCGACCGATTTCTTCTGAAGCCCTGTGAGCCTGATGTCTTCATGGCGGTGGTCGAGGAGGTGATGACCGCCGCCATGCCGAACAGCGCTCATGCATTTGGCGAACCGTTGCAGCAGGAGGAGATGCTCAAGCTGTACAACGAGCGATTGGTGAGGAAGCTGGAACAAAAAATGTTTCAGGCGGAACAGGAAATCCAGACGCGCCTGGCCGTGGAAAAAGCGCTTCGAGCAAGTGAAGAAAAGTATCGCAGGATCACCGAAAACATTTCGGACGTAGTCTGGATTGCCGACCTCGACCTGAAGACAATCTACGTCAGCCCATCCGTCGAACGTTTGTTGGGAGAACCTGCGGAGGCGCATCTTCAGAGGACACTGGAGGAAAGGTTTCCCGGCGATTCCCTGAGGTCCATTCGCGAGGTTCTGGCCGAGGAACTGGAAAAGGAACGGGAGCCGGACTGCCACAAGAGCCGTTCGCGATTGATCCAGGTGCAACAGCACCGGGCAGATGGCAGCCTTGTTTGGGTGGCCATCAATGTATCCTTCGTGCGGGATGAAAAGGGAACCGCTGTAGCGATACAAGGAGTCATTCGCGATATCAGCGAGCAACGACGGATCGAAGTTGAACTGCGCCAACGGGAGCGCTATCTGAGCGCCATGCTCGCGACCATGCAGGACGGCTTCCTGGAGCTCGATGCCGAGGGGAAGTTGACCGATGTCAATGAGGCATACTGTCGCATGTCGGGCTATAGCAGGGAAGAAATTTTGCAGCTTGCGATCTCCGACCTGGACGCGGATGAAACTCCAGCTGACGTCGCTCGCCGCATCACGCGCATTCAGACTGATGGGGCAGACCGTTTCGAAACACGTCACCAACGCAGGGACGGCAGTCTGTTTGACTTGGAAATGTCCGTCACCTGGATTGCTTCGGATCAAAAATTTGTCTGCCTGGCACGCGACATTACCGAACGTAAGCTGGCGCAGGAGTCCCTGCGCAAGAGTGAAATCCAGTACCGTTCCATCTTCGACAACTCGCTGGATGCCATTTTTCTGACCGTGCCGGATGGCTCAATCCTCGAGGCCAACCCGGCGGCCTGCAAAATGTTTGGATGGAGTGCCGAAGAAATGCGAGGGATTGGTCGAAGTGGTCTGGTGGATGTCACCGACCCGCGTTTAGTCAGGGCACTGGAAGAACGGGCGCGGACCGGCAAAGCCCACGCCGAGATCACCATGATCCGTGCAGATCAGAGCAGATTCCCCGCTGAAATTACCTCCACGGTATTTACCGTGGAGGACGGACAGCGAAGAACCAGCATGATTGTGCGTGATCTCAGCGAGCGCAAGCGGGCCGAACAGCGCATCGAGCATCTGAACCGTATTCTGCGATCAATCCGCGATGTGGATCAGTTGATCGTGCGTGAGCGCGACCCGGCCGTCTTGATGCGGGAATGCTGCCGACTGCTGGTGGACAATCGGGGCTATGATTCCGCCCTCATCGTGCTGACGGACGAAAGCGGTCTGCCCCTGTCCTGGGCTGCGTCGGGAATTGCATCGACCTCGGAGTCGTTGAAGGCCTTGCTTGGAGGTGGTGAGCTGCCGCCCTGTTTCAGTGCCGAGTGCAACGGGGAGGTGCTGCTGATTGATGACCGGCAAGGTCTTTGCCGCACTTGTCCCATTGCAGTGAACTGCGCTGATACGAGGTCCCTCTGCGTTGAGCTGATCCACGAGAGAACCGTCCTGGGTCATTTTGTTGCCGCCCTGGACCATTGTTTGAGTGTGGAGGAGGAGGTACGCAGTCTTTTTGCCGAAATGGCGCAACACCTGGCTCACGCTCTCTATTCTCTGAAAATGGAATCCGCCCACAGTGAATCGGAAAGGAAGCGCCAATCCCTCGAAGCCCAACTGCACCAGGCGCAGAAGATGGAATCCGTGGGCCGCCTGGCCGGAGGGGTGGCCCACGACTTCAACAACATGCTCAGTGTCATCATGGGATATACCGAAATGGCCCTGGCCAGGATGGACTCCAATGATCCCCTGCGCGAATACCTCAAGGAGATCTACACGGCCAGCAGGCGCTCGGCCGATCTCACCCGGCAACTGCTGGCCTTTGCCCGCAAGCAGACGATTGCCCCAAGAGTGCTCGATTTAAACGACGTCGTGGAAGGCAGCCTGAAGATGCTGCGGCGCCTCATAGGCGAGGATATCGATCTCGCCTGGATGCCGGGTCGGGATCTGTGGCCGATCAATGTCGACCCGTCACAGATCGATCAGATCCTCGCCAACCTCTGTGTGAATGCCCGGGATGCCATCAAAAGCGCAGGTAAAATCATCATTGAAACGGGCACCAGACATTTTGACCAGGACTATTGCGCCGACTACGCCGATTGTGTTCCGGGTGACTATGTGCTGCTGACCGTCAGCGACGACGGTTGCGGCATGGACGAGGAGACGCAGGAACACCTTTTTGAGCCCTTTTTCACCACTAAAGGAGTGGGAGAGGGCACCGGACTTGGACTTGCCACGGTCTACGGCATCGTCAAACAGAACAATGGCTTCGTCAATGTTTACAGCGAGCCGGGGCAAGGGTCGACATTCAAGATTTACTTGCCCCGGCATAAGGCCGCAATGGAACAGATGACCACGGAAGACGCGGCGGACTCCTATGCGCGGGGAAGCGAAACTGTTCTGTTGGTGGAGGACGAACGGTCGATTCTGACAATGGCGAGGAAAATGCTTGAACAGCTTGGCTACACCGTGCTGACGGCCAACACTCCCAGCGCGGCCCTGCGCCTGGCCGACGACTACCAGGGCGAAATTCATCTGCTGGTGACCGACCTGGTGATGCCCGAAATGAACGGTCGTGTGCTGGCCGAACGGCTTCATGCCATTTATCCCAGTGTCAAGATCTTGTTCATGTCCGGCTACAGTGCCAGTACCATCGCCCACAGAGGGGTACTGAAAGAGGGTGTGCATTTCATCCAGAAGCCGTTTCTGAAAAAGGATTTGGCGGCTAAGATGAGAGAAACACTGGACAGGAGCCAGCATTGACAAGAGCGATGCCGGTGCGAACACTGCCGCGTATCATCCTTTCCCCCCTCGCTGTTTGACGGCATGAACAGCTTTTGAGCTCCTTCTTGGCCTCATCTTGCACTTCGCTTGATACAGTCCCACACAATCAAGTGGCCGCATTCCGCAGGTTGCGTGGAGTCACGCATAGCGCGTGACGATATCCAATATGGGCTGGCCGGACTGGGGTGGTTGTTGGGTTTCGCTGCGCTCTACCCAACCTGTAACCGTTCACCATACAGCTTTTTATGAACCACGAAGGCGCAAAGAACGCCAAGGTTCGCAAAGGTTGCGCCCCTTAGGGAGGCTTCTTTGCGTGTCTCTGTGCCCTCCGCGTCTTTGCGGTGAACGATTACCCCAACCTGCGCTCTACGCTCTGGAGAAGGACAGTTGCTGCGATCTCTTACCGTTTGAGGGCATGTCGATTGCGCTGCCCGGCCGGCTTCTGGAGACCATGGTTGCACTGCTCTGGCCGTTTCCTTTGTCACAGCAGCAGCAACATCATGATGGACGACGGGTCAAGATCGGCGGGATTGGCTTGTCTGAAATAGCGGGCTCCCATGTCGACGCGTGTGCCGTCCGGGTCCCTGGGGGATGCCGGATCACCGCTGTCGATGCAGGGTGATTTGCCGGCATCGGCGATTGGATAATTGGGCCAGGACAGATTGAAATCACCGGCGGCCGGATTGGCAAAGCGCGGATCGACCGCTATGCAGCCCGTTCCGAACCACGGCTCGGCGGAACCGCCTTCGGCATCCGAGTAGGTCATGGCAAGAGGGCCAGCGCCCGATCCGTAAGAATAATTGAGCTCGTTTGGCTGGTCGTGCCACAGGATATTGTTTTTGAGGGTTGTCTGAGCGGTGCTTTGGTCGAAATAGAGATACATCCCGCCCCCGTCTGTCGATGCCGAGTTGGCATAGTGGGTATTGTTGGTACAGAGCAGTGTGCCGTTGGTCGTGGCGTAGGAAAGACCTCCCCCCACATTTCCAGCGGTGTTGACGGAAAAGGTATTTCTGGTGAAACTTGTGCTTGCTGACCCCGTCATGACCACCAGCCCCCCTCCGTTGTTCGCCGCCTCATTGGCTCGGTAGTTGTTGCCCGAGATGACGGCCGTTCCGACGAGCAAGGTGAGCGACGCTCCCCCTCCATCCTCAGCGGAATGGTTGTTGCCGTAGCTGTTTTCGGTACAATTGAGCGTCCCGCTGTCGATGTAGATCAGGCTGCCTGCGCCGCTGCCCACCAGGGTGGAGTTGCCGGAAAAACTATTTCTGTGGAAGGCCGCAGAGCCGCTGTTGTTGATCCGCACAATGCAGCCGCCCCCGCCCAGCCCTGCCTGATTATTGGTGAAGGTGTTGTCCTCCATGGTCACCCCGCAAGCCGCCCCCATCTGATAGGTCATGATTCCTCCGCCGTCCGGATTGCTGCCACCGGACGCGGTATTGCTTTCGAAGGTGTTGTGCCGCACCGTGATGTGACAGGTTGCATGGCCATAGAGCATTGCTCCGCCGCCGTCGCCGTAGTAATCGTAGCCCCCGGAGTTGACCACCTGATTTTGTTGAAACAGGGAGCGGGTCAGATGGATGCCGCCGGTGACGGTTCCGACGTAGAGCCCCCCGACATTGCCGTTGCAAGCGTTGCGCCGAAACGCACAGGAAGTGACCCATATGGGGCCGCTGTCGGAGCCGAGATTTACGCCGCCGCCGATGCTGTCGTTGGCGGTGGCGGCATTGTCGTTGAACTCGCAATTTTCAATGGTGATGGAAGCGGCGCCGGTGGCAGCTTGGAGGGCACCTCCACTGAGTGCGGTCGTGCCGTTTTGAAAGGTGATGCCGCGCAGCAGAAGTTGAGCGCCTGATTGTGATGTGGCCAGGGTGAGTATTTGCCGGGCGCTTCCGCCATCCAGCCTGGTGCTGCCGATGCCGGCCCCGACAATGGTCAGGGAATGAACCCCGCCGGAATGGTAGGTGAGTGTGACGTCCACATGGTACGTCCCTGCGGCGATATTGATGAGGTCATCCTCATCATTGGCCGCAGCTTCGTTGAGTGCCGTTCTTAACTGCTGAACCGTTGACACGTTGAAGGTTTCGCCCATGGCGTGTCGAGCCGTACAGTTCAAAATCATGGCAACCGCCAGCCAACCCCAGAAAACCCGAGATTTTTTCATCGTCGAATCCTCCCTTAGCTTCCTGCATCACAATTTGTAAAAAGCAAGAAGGTCACCCGGTTTCTCCCTTTTACAAGACATATCATATGCTGCCGTCTGTTAACAAAAGGCAAATCAGGTTTGCCCCTCGCGGTGTGATTTTGACTGCTCGTGCGTGCAGGCCTGGACCGCGGGGGACTTTATTCTGGCTTCTGACTCCCCGATTGGGTATTCTCATGGGAACAACCCGGTCACTTGCAAAGGAGCCGACATATGACTGATCAGAAACCTCTCACCCAAAGAGACGAATGGAAAGCTCTGCAGAAGCATTATGAGGAGACGAGAAACGTTCATCTCAGGGATTACTTTGCCGCAGATCCGCGGCGTGGTGAAAAGATGGCTGTGGAAGCGTGCGATCTCTACCTGGACTACTCCAAGAACCGCATGAGCGAAGCAACGCTCAAACTGCTGATCAAACTGGCCGAGGCCGTGAACCTGCGACAGCAGACGGAAGACATGTTTACCGGTAAGAAAATCAACATCACCGAGGGTCGGGCGGTTCTGCACACCGCTTTACGTGCGCCCGGGAGCGAGCGGATTGAAGTGGACGGGGTCAATGTTGTGCCCGAGGTACACAGGGTTCTTGAAAAAATGCGCACGTTTTCCAGCCGCGTTCGGTCGGGCGAGTGGAAAGGCTTTACGGGCAAGAGGATAACAAATGTCATCAACGTGGGCATCGGCGGTTCGGATCTGGGGCCGGCCATGGCTTATGAGGCGCTCAAGTCCTACAGACACAAGCACATCCACTGTCGGTTTGTGTCGAACATCGATGCCACTGATTTTGTGGAAGCTGTGTCCGACTGCAATCCCGAGGAGACATTGTTCGTCATATGCTCCAAGACCTTCACCACCCTCGAGACTCTGACCAACGCCCACTCTGCGCGCCGCTGGCTGCTCGATGCTGTGGGTGACAAAGCAGCGGTACGCAGGCATTTCGTTGCCGTATCGACGAACGATCGGGAAGTTGAAAAATTTGGAATTGACCGGGACAACATGTTCGAATTTTGGGATTGGGTGGGAGGTCGCTATTCCTACGATTCCGCCATAGGACTGGCGCTCATGATTGCCGTCGGCGCAGACCGTTTCGATGAAATGCTGGCGGGTTTCCGCTCCATGGACGAGCACTTCAGGACGGCACCCTTCGAGCAGAATATTCCCGTTTTGCTGGCCTTGATCGGAATCTGGTATAATAATTTTTATGGGGCCCAGACGCATGCGGTGCTGCCCTACAATGAGTATCTGGCACTTCTGCCGGCTTATCTGCAGCAATTGGATATGGAAAGCAACGGCAAGTCGGTGGACCGAAACGGGAATCGTATCGGGGCCTATCAGACCGGTCCAATCATTTGGGGGCAGCCGGGAACCAACGGGCAACACGCCTTTTATCAGCTCATTCACCAGGGAACCAAGCTCATCCCCTGTGACTTCATAGGGTTTGCGCAGTCCAACAACCCGCTGGGGAACCACCATAACCTGCTCATGTCCAATTTTTTCGCCCAGACAGAGGCGCTTGCCTTCGGCAAAACCCGGGAGGAAGTGGAATCTGAAGGGGTACCCGACTTCCAGGTGCCTCACCGGGTCATGGACGGCAACCACCCCAGCAATTCGCTGCTGGCCGTGAAGCTTACCCCCCGGCTCCTGGGAGAACTGGTGGCTCTCTATGAGCACAAGGTGTTTGTCCAGGGAGCTGTTTGGAATGTCAATTCTTTCGATCAATGGGGTGTCGAGTTGGGCAAGGTGCTTGCCAGGCGCATCGTGCCGGAGCTCGATGCGAAAGAGACCCCACAGCTTACCCATGACAGCTCGACCAATGCTTTGATCAGCAAGTACCGCCGCTGGTGCAGGGATTAGGGATTAAGCGCCGTGACCCAAACTTTTTGCGGTTTCGAAGCCGCCAGGATGAATCGTAGCTTCAAATAATTGAGTCAGAAAACCCCCTTTTTGAAGCGATGCTCCTTGTAGCTGAAGATCGCCCCGTCCGGCGTGATTTCTTCCAGTTTCAATCCGGGCGCTACTTCTTGTCCTTCCCGGGTCATTTGGCCGTTGATGCTGACCATCCGATCTTTCGGCTGCTGGGAAAAGACCAGAAAAGAGAGCTCCAATTTCGGCATTTCCTTTTGGATTGCCCTCGGCAGATCCTTCAAGCCCGGCACCTGAGGCTTTTCCAGGGCGGGTGCCGCTTTGGGCTGAGCGCTGCCGCGTTCGGCTGTTCCGTCTCTTATCATCAAAGCCTTCTCGATCATTTGCGAATTGAGCTCGGCGAGCTTCTCAACGGACATTGCATTGCCGGCCGCACGCTTCTCTGTACTGGGGGCATGGGCAGATTTGGCCTGCTCCAGTGGTTTGGCCGGCTGGGTTGGCATCGGCGCATCGACGGTCTTTGCGGTCACAGGTTTCTTTGCGACTTTGCTTTGAGCAGGCCGAGGATCTCGCCTTTCAGCGGCCGGGGCAATGTCCGTGCGGTCGGGCTCCACCCGGGGGGAATGGGTTTCCATCGCTGTCCCGGGCGAAGACTGCGGTGTCACGTGCGGTTTCGACACTGCCGCTGCGGGCACGCCGTTCTCATCGGCCGGAATGACTTTGGCCAAAGTCTCTTTACGGTTTTCCCCGGCTTTTTCCTGTCGGGCCGCGCGCAGGTCCGGGGTGGCTGCCGACCAGGGCCGCAGCCAGTAAAGAATCAATCCCGCATTCAAAAGCAGGGCAAACAACAGCAGACCAATCCACCACGGTCGCCTGCTGGACGCAGGTTGCGGGGTGGCATGAACGGTCTGCAATCCAGGAGCGGCACCGCGGTTGCGTTCCTGATCCGATTTCTTGAGCGCATCCAGAATGTACGACATGGCTGTCAGCCCTTGTGGTCACGATTCAGCAGGGGGGCATGCGACCCCGCCGCGTTATTTAACAGGATCAAGGTCTGCGGACCAGCGATCCCGTCGGGCTGCAGGCCGCTACTCAGCTGAAACTGTTTGACGGCGGCTTGCAGTGTTGCGTCAAATATGTCGCTACTGTCGCCCGGGTCATCCATTCCCTGCCAATGGGCGAGCTGTTGACGCAGCCATGCAACCGCAGGTCCTTGATCCCCCATCTTGAGGAGACCTTGATAACCGGGCGGGGTTCGCCAAAGCAGGGTATAGTCGCCCAGCCAGTGCAGGGCGACGGCCTTGATCGCAACGGTGAGCTTCTTGGAAGCCACCAGGAATTCAGCCCGTTCCCCGCTAAGTGCAGTTAAAGTAGCGTAAAACTCACGCCCCTGTCCATCAAAGAGCTGCAAAATGGCAGGGCGATTGAATTTGCGCAGATCGTCAAGGCCGCCCTTGCCTGCAAGACATTGCAAGCCTCGCGCTTCAGCCTGACGGCATGGCGACAGGCTCTCATCGGGTGCGAAAACGGCTCCCCAACTGTTGAACAGGTCCCTGTAGGCAAGCCCTTCACTGGCGGCCATGGGCGGGTCGGCGGGCCACGTGAGGTTAGCTCCGGAATCGTCGGTTTGGGCCGATTCGGCGGTGCGGTTCTGCTGTTCCTTGGCCGTTGCCTCCCGCTGAGGCTCAAACATTGGTTCGGGTTCATTGGGAGGAATAGTCCGGGCAGGTTCCGGCGAGTCTTTGAGAGCACTGCTCGTCCCGGGTCCATCCTGTGCGGTGGCAAGGTCGCCTGTGACGATCGCTGTTGCAGGGGCGTCTGCCGCACCGGCAGCTTCATTCTCCCGGTCTGTTGATTGAGCGTTATGTTTGACGGCAATTTCCTTTTTCACGGAGGTACCCGACTGAACCGGTGAGGATGACTCGGATTGGCTGGTCGAGAACTTTTCCTTCTGCCCGTCACGCGGGGCAAAATGATAGTATCCGAATCCCAGTAAAGTGCCCCCCAGCACAATAACCCCAGTAATCAGTGCCCAAAAAGAAATCGCCGCATGTCGCCCGGCCCCACTCATTTTCGGCGCTGTCCCGAAGACTTCCCGGGCCGCTTTCTTCAGGGTGGCCTGATCGACCTTTTCTTTTCCTTCCACATAGCAGCCGAGCAGGGCGCGATCACTCAATACGTTGATCAGTCGGGGGATTCCTTTGCTGAGGCGATACAGCTGGTTGAGGACGGCAGCCGGAAAAATAGGGCGGCGCGCACCGGCAACCGTCAGCCGATGGTTTACATAAGCTGCTACTTCAGCGCGGCCGAGAGGTCCCAAATGATGGCGGGCGACAATGCGTTGGGAGAGCTGGCGCAGTTCCGGGCGGGCTAGTTTGTCGCGCAGTTCCGGTTGACCCAGCAGGATGATCTGCAGGAGCTTGCGCTGATTGGTTTCCAGGTTGGTGAGCAGACGGATTTGTTCCAGCACATCGCTGTTGAGATTCTGGGCCTCATCGATAATGAGCACCGCTTTGCGATTGTTGGCGTGCACCTGCAGCAGGTAGTTATTGATGAGATCCACAAAGACCTTGATGCTGATGGTCCCCGCAGGATAAGCAACGCGGAATTCATCACAGATGGTGGACAGCAGTTCTTCGACGGTGAGTTTAGGATTGAATATGAATGCCACATCACAGTTTTCCGGGATCTGTTCGAGCAGGCACCGGCAGATGGTGGTTTTGCCGGTTCCCACTTCACCCGTGAGCATGACAAAGCCGCCCTCGCTTGCTATGCCGTAGAGCAGATGGGCGAGGGCCTCGCGATGCTGGTCGCTCAAATACATGTAGCGGGGATCGGGGGCGATCGAAAAGGGATTCTCATTGAGGCCAAAATAATCGATATACATGGACATCTAATGCCGAACACCTCGCTTCCGTAATACTCTCAGGGTTCCGCTTCCCTGCGTCCGGGGTCCAGGAATATGCCCGTCCTTTCCGCCTGGTCCCAGGGATGGGGAATGAGCATTTCGAAAATCGGCGGCTTGCCCTGGATGTGATTTTCATAAAATTGTACGAACTTGGGACTGAACAGGTGCTTGATCAGGCGAAACTGACTGCAGAAAGTTGCACAGCGGCCCCATTGGCGAAACAGGTTCATCCATCCATGATTAGCGGGGGCATTACCGTAGCGGTGAAGTTTTCTGGCGTAAAACAGCTCTTCCATCAATCGTGCCTGCACCATACAGACCTGCGTCACGTGTTCGTTCAGCTCCAGGGGCTGCAGTGTGTTCCCGTCCAAATAACACTCCTGGTAATATTTGCCAAGATGAGGCGCTGTCAGGAACATCTGCTGAAGTCGTATCAGCTTGTCGTCAAGGGCCTGAAACGCATCGGCATCGGTGGCGTAGTGGGTCGAGTGGCAAATCTGCAGGCAGGTCCAAACATCATCTTCATTTTCGACCACTGCCGGCTGCCGGGCAGTCGGTGCCGAAAACGGACTGTACTGGCTCTGCACCGCGCTGAACCCGGGTGAATTGACCCACGTGCCAAACGTCTGTTCCGCAATGTGTACTCCGAGTGCCCGATATGCTTCAAATTGTGCGTCATCGAAAAACTGGTCGGCGGTGGTCTGATGGGGGAACGAAGGATTATCCAGCTTATAGTTGAGCACCGGTTCGGGTTCGTCGCCGGTCAGTGAATTCTTCAGGTAGATGAGCCAGCTCTTCTGGTCCGCACGATCCTCGTCCGGATAGCGAATACGTCCCACCGCACAGTGATTCCGGCTGTGACCCGTTAGCGGGTCGGGACGAATCATTGTCAAATCGATGTCCACGTCGATTCCATCGTCAATGTAGGCGTGCCGCAGAGCTTCGGTGAAGGAGCCGAATGTGAGATCTTTGTCGCATTCGGCGTCGCACGCGATGATGATCTTGCAGCGGCGCTTCAGCAGCGGGTAGATGCCGACGTTGTCGCCGGTGTGCCCGCCGTCCGAAAGATTCACCAGCCAATCCGTTGCGGTAGTCGAGGAAAACATCTCCCGCAGCAAGTACCACGGCCAAAAGACACGGTTTTCCTGGCACTCGACACTCCTCTCCAATCTTGGATTCTCCAGCCAGTAGCCCAAACGGATATTGAACAGAGACATGGCAAAGCTCTGGCCGAAAAAGGTGTGAAAACCCATTGCCGAAGAAACCGCCGCCCCGGAAATGGTCAGCGCCCGCGCCAGCCTGGTTGCATTGTTGCGATATACTTCGGTCTTGCGGTAGCCGGTTTGATCAGATCCGCAAAACAGCTTGGATAAGAGAAAATATCCGGACTTGCGGTCCTTGCGGGTCAGGTCCTTGCTGCCGGTCAGGTTGATGGCCGCACTGATCAACTGATAGGGGGCGGTACATCCGAACAGGCCTGGTCCATGGAGATCGCTCAAACGCATTTCCATATGGTCGCGGATTGTCTGCATGATTCCGTCTCCTCGATCCTGTTCGGTACGAAGATAGGTTTCGATCAATCGATCTCGATAAAAGTAGTGCGGACTGAGCTTGTTCAGATTAACAAAGAAACCGAGAAACAAAAAGCTCAGCCCGGCGACTCCAAAGCTTGTCAGTGGAGGCAGGTTCCACTTGACTATCAGTACGCAGAACACCAGGACGATCAGCAGCAGAAACAGTCCAACCGCGAGACCCAGAGCAAACTTGATCAACCCGCCGGAAAGTTTTCTTGTTTTCTTTCCCGGCGAAAACAGGAACGATACAAGAAAACGCATGGAGAGGAGCGACATGACGGCACCGGCGGCTGCCGCCAGACCATAGTCCACCAGCGCATAGACAAGAAGCGGAAAAACAGCCGCCAGCAGAGAAATCAGTAGACCGTAGCTGGTGAATGCTTGCAGGGCACCCCACAGGGAGCGCAACTGCCGCGTCCAGCGCATGCCGCTGCAACTCGCGTAGAGGTGTGCGACAAAGGTTGTGATCCTGGCGCCCAAAAAGAAAAGGAAGGGGAAAAAGAGTGCGGCAATTGCCGTGTGTGGGGTCTGCACGCGATGAAACAGCCAGCAGGCCGCCGGCACGGACACCAACGCGACAATGAGAAAAACGCCATATAAGCCGTAAAGCAGCCGGCGTTCAAAGGCTTCTTCGTCGGATTCGCCGACGATGGGCGTGACTCTGGCGCGCCACGGGCAGGCGTTGCCGGCGGCGTGCCTCACCAAAAGAAAAACCGGGAAAACCGTAATCACCCCCGCGCCAACAAGCGTCAATATCAGAATTGAAGCCTTATCAGAACTCGTTGCAAGGTCATGCACGGCCTTGCCCAGAAGGGCTCCTTTGTGCCGCAGGTGATCGAGCAGGCCGGGCCGGCCCAATTGAGTCCGCGTTTCGATTCTGCTCTGCGTGGCCTGGGCTTCTTCGGTTACGATTTGGGTCCTGGTCGCAACGGTTGTTTCCGGCGCCTGCGTGTTGAGGATGGCATCCATTGCCGGGACCATCCGTTCAGCTGTCCACAGGTACAAGGCACTGCAGGTGAACAGAAAGAGGAGCACTATAAAGATGTGGTAGACGATTCCCGTCAGCACGTTGCCGATACTGCGCATGGTCTCGCGGGTGAACATTCCCAGTCGTGCAATCAGGAAATTCCCGTGAGTCCGCAAATGTTTGATCTGGGCCAGAGCTTGTGCACAACCCTGGTTCTGATCTGCGCAGAAGGGGAAGTTGCGCCACTCGGTGGTGAAGGCGCTGTCTTTTCTTGAGCGGGCGCTGGTGCTCTGGCAGTTCGGCCCAATGCCCGCCTTGCTCAGTGACAGCAGCGAAGAAAGGCAGCTTCCGATGTAGCCGCCGCCGGAAACGGTCGAGAGATAGTCGACCATCGGCAGGACGCCCATTTTCGACAGTCCCTGCAGGATGCCCAGGTTGGTTGTGGCGGATCGGATGCCGCCGCCCGACAAGGCCAGGCCGATGGTGCGCTTTCTGATCTCCTCGGCACTCGGTTCGGTTTCGCCGCCTTCCTTCCTGCGTCTCCGGCAAATGTATTTGAGCTCTTCTTCGCAGACTTCCTGGATCTGAAAGACACCCTTCTCCATATAGTCCTCCATTTTCTGTCGGCTACGGTCTATCCAAGAATACACCAGGGGCAACCCAGAAGCTAGAATGAAACCCGTATCTTACCCGCGTGCACCCGGGACGGTGCGCAGTTCCGGTGGAAGATGGCAGAAGATCTCCACTGGTTTCCCGGTGTCCGGGTGCGTGAAACGGAGTGTGTGTGCGTGCAGATGATAGCCGATGTCACCGGGTAGCGAGGTGCTGCCATCCCTGAAGACTCCCCCGGATGTGTACAGCGGATCTGCGACCAGGGGATGTCCCGCCGCAGCCAGATGAATTCGGATTTGATGCGACCTGCCCGTGGTGATGCTGACGTCAAGCAGGGAGGAACCCATTCGCTGTTGCACCACCCTTACGTGGCTACGCGCTTTTCGGCCCGCTGCACAGGCGGCATGCACCATGCCCAGGCGATCGTGGGGAACCGGTCCAATGGGCACATCCACCGTGAAAACGTCGATTTTCGGGTGACCCACGACCAGCGCCCGATAAATCTTCACGACCTCATGGTTGCGAAACGCCGCGTGGAGTTCCTTGCGGGCTCTTGCGCTGCGGGCAAACAGCACTACCCCGGAAGTCCCCCTGCCGAGACGATGTACAGGGGTAGCTTCGGGAAAATCGATTTGTACGCGAGTCAATAGGGTGTGCGCGAGAAAGCCCCCGGCGGGCAGAGTCGGCAATCCCTTCGGCTTGGCTACCGCCAGAACAGCCCGGTCCAGGTGCAAAACGGCATAGCACAGGGGAACATCCGGTTCATGCCACGGAGGGCGGCACCACATCAACCGCTGGCCTGACCGCAGCACAGTCCCGACTGTTGTCGCTGATCCGTCCAGGAGCACCAGCCCGCAATTCAACCTTTGGCGCCATTCGTCCTCAGAGGAGTGGCGATAGCGTCGACTCAGATAGTCCAGAACCGTCAGCCCCGCTGCCGCCGGGCCGATCTTTTCCGTGTAATCAAATCCCTGATTCAAAGCCATTGTTTTTGTGTCCGGTTCCGCTCCTGAAGGTTTGTTGGAAAAGGACGGCCTTGGGTCATCCCGAAGCTCCATGAGCCCATTTGCGGCCAGCCTCCTAGACAAGGGTGGAGCCGGTAATTATGCTTAAAGCGAAAAAGTTGCTCGTTCACTGCGTTGCCGCAGGACAGCGCGAACAGTGCATTGCAGATTGCGGGCAAGCAGGTTTGTCATGTTTTCCGCACAGCAAAGCAGATGATGCGTCCCATTATTTATGACACACACCGCCTGGTACGAAAATACCATACCAGGCGCCTTAGTCTTGAATATATTAGGAGATGCCGATGATGACCAGTGTCAGCGCGCAAGCAGCCATGCTGCCCGAGGAACTTCCGGAAAGGCTTCCCATCATGCCTTTGCGCAACACGGTATTGTACCCGGAGTTGACCGTACCCCTCAATGTGGAGAGGGAAAATTCAAAGAAACTGGTGGATGACGTCCATGCCGCCAAGCAGTGGATATTGGTGGTGGCGCAAAAAGACAAAAGAATCGAAAAGCCGCAGCCCCAGGATTTGTATGATGTGGGCGCCCTGGGCAGTGTGTTGCAGGTCAACAAACAACCCGACGGTTCCTACCAAATTCTTGTTCGCGCCGCCCATAAGGGGCGTTTGCGGGATTTTCAAAAAAGCGGCGATTATTGGACCGCGGCTTTTGATGTGCTGGCGGAAGATTACGAAAGCAGTGCGGAAATCGAGGCCATGGCCATGAACCTGCGCACTCAGTTTCAGAGGTTGGTGCAATTGTTGAGCCTGCCCGAAGAACTCTCCACTTTAGCTTTGAATGTCGAGCATCCGCGACATCTGGTGTATGTGGTCGCCGCCAATCTAACGCTGAATGTGGCGGAACGCCAGTCCCTGCTTGAAATTGCAGATAACCAGACCGTCCTCGAGCGGGTCACGTTTTATCTGACCAGGCAGCTTGAGAGAATGGAGCTGGGCCAGCAGATCCAGAACAAAATCAAGGCAGGCATGGACAAACGCCAGCGCGAATATTTCTTGCGCGAACAAATGCGCGCCATCCAGCGGGAACTGGGGGAAGGGGAAGAGAGGAATCCGGAAATCGTGGAATTGTCGATCAAGCTGGACGACCTGGATATGCCTCAGGAGGCCCGCCAGGCGGCAGAAAAAGAGATCGAGCGACTCGCCCGTATGTCACCGGCCTCGGCAGAATACAACGTATCGCGCAATTATCTGGATTGGCTGCTGGAAATGCCGTGGAGCAATTTCACCGAGGACAGTCTGGATGTGCGCATGGCATCGGAAATACTGGATAAGGACCACTTTGACCTGGAAAAGGTCAAACGGCGTATCCTCGAGTATCTGGCCGTTTTGCAGTTGAAAAGAGACATCAAGGGCCCGATTCTCTGTTTTGTGGGTCCCCCCGGAGTCGGAAAGACTTCTCTGGGCCAGTCCATTGCCCGCAGCCTGGGGCGCAAGTTTCTGCGAATTTCCCTGGGTGGTTTGCGCGATGAGGCGGAAATCCGAGGACATCGCCGTACCTATGTTGGTGCTCTGCCCGGACGGATCATCCAGGGTCTGCGCCGCGTCGGTGTGAAAAATCCCGTCTTTATGCTGGATGAGATTGACAAACTGGGTATGGATTTTCGCGGCGATCCGTCATCGGCTCTTCTCGAAGTGCTGGATCCCGAACAGAACTTCGCGTTCTCCGACCACTACCTGGGAGTTCCCTTTGATCTTTCCTCAGTGATCTTCATCGCTACCGCCAATGTGCTGGATCCGATACCGCCCGCCCTCAAGGACCGCATGGAAGTGATCGAAATTCCCGGCTACACCGAGGAAGAAAAACTGCAGATCGCACGTGATCATCTGCTTTTGCCGCAGATCAGCAATCACGGTTTGACCACCGAGCAAGTCAGCATAACGGATGCGGCGATTCTGGAAATCATTCGATCGCATACGCGGGAAGCGGGGGTGCGCAACCTGGAGCGCAACCTGGCCGGAATCTGCCGCGCCATTGCGCGGGAAGTCGCAGAAGGCAGGAACGAACAGGTTGTTATCGAACCCAGTGAGGTGGCAACCATTCTGGGGCCCGCCAGGTTTCTGCCCGAATTGTCGACCCGTTCGTGGGGTCCGGGCATTGCCACGGGCCTGGCATGGACACCGAGCGGGGGCGATCTTATTTTCATCGAAGCGCTGCGCACACACGGTAGCGGCAAGTTGATCCTCACGGGCCATCTGGGCGACGTCATGAAGGAATCGGCGACCGCCGCACTCACCTATATCCGAGCCCACGCTGCAGACTTGGGCATAGCCGAGGAAAGCTTCGAACAGAGCGACATTCACGTGCACGTGCCCGCCGGCGGCATTCCCAAAGACGGCCCTTCCGCCGGAGTCCCTCTGGTAACGGCGCTGGCGTCGCTCATGAGCAACCGGCCTATTCGACGTGATGTGGCCATGACCGGAGAGATAACTCTGCGCGGCGACATCCTGCCCGTGGGCGGCATCAAAGAAAAGGTCCTGGCGGCCCGTCGAGCCGGCATTCGAGAGGTGTTGATTCCGCAGCACAATGCCAAAGATCTGATAGACATAGCGCCACATTTGCGGGAAGATATGACTTTCCATGAGATCCAGTTGATATCCGAGGCGCTGGAATTTGCCATCGAGCCCTTTGTGAGGATCAAGGATTAAGGATCAGGAGTGGGGATTAAGAGTGGGAAAAGGGATCGGTGTGTCACTCGAGGAGATGGAAAAGGAACTGGCCGAACTCCGCCAAACCAAGCTGGAGTTTGAGGCGTTGACGGAGGCGGCGCTGCTCATCGAGCGTAAGCTTGAGGAAAGTGAGGAGCAATACCGCTCGGTGACGGAAACGTCCATTGATGCCGTGATCACTGCAGATGATGCGGGTACAATCGTCAGCTGGAACCGGGGATCAACTCAAATATTCGGCCGTGGCTTGGAAGTGATAGGACAGCCGATCACCACGATCATTCCCGAACCCCTGAGGGAGGCTCACAAGGCTGGATTCGACCGGTTTCTCAAGTCCGGAGAAAGTCACCTCATCGGCGGCAGAGTGGAGCTCGACGGCCTGCACAAGAACGGTAATATCTTTCCCGTCGAGCTGTCGCTGTCCACTTGGGTCACCCAGCGTGGCCGGCGTTTTGGCGCGATCATTCGCGACATTACCGAACGTAAGAGAATTGAGCGCATTCGAGAGGATGTGCAACGCATTGTGCGGCATGACCTCAAATCTCCTTTAGTCGGCATAGCAGGACTTGCGGGACTGCTGCTCAAGGCAGACAGCCTGAACGAAAAACAGGTGAAGTGGGTGGAGATGATTCGCCAGTTGAGCGAACGCATGTATTGCTCCATAAACCGCTCGATGGATTTATTCAAAATGGAGCAGGGGACCTATCAACTCAGGCCCGCACCGGTAAACCTCTGTGCCATCTTTGATCGGCTGCAAAGGCTATTTGAGACCTATGCCCACAAGAAGTCGGTCCACTTGTCCTTTTTCCATTTCAACCAGGCCATGGATCCCGGCAACGTGTCCGAAAGGAACTATGTCGTATCAGGCGATGAGTCGTTGCTCGAAATTGCCTTGGAAAATCTCATTAAGAACGCCATCGAGGCCTCTCCCGATAACGTACAGGTGAGGGTCAGCCTGGAATCCGACGGCGATTTTTGCACCATCGACATTCACAATCACGGGGTCATTCCCAAGGAAATCCGCAGCAGGTTTTTTGATCCCTACGTGACCTGCGGCAAGGAGAGCGGAACCGGGCTCGGCACCCACAGTGCCCGCCTGGTGGTGTGCGCCCACAAGGGGGACATCACTTTCACCACCAGCGAAGGTGAGGGAACTCACGTCATCGTCAAGCTGCCGCGGTCAACCCCGGACCCGCCATAGGGCGCTGCTCGGAGTTTCTATTACCGGGCGGTGTCCATCGCCACCTCAGCTCCGCTGACACCCTTCTTGCGGGGATAACCACGGTATCCTCCCTCAGAGTATGCTTTGCCGCTGTTCAAGGTCTTGGCCAGCACCGCCACTGCCAGGGCGCTGGCTGGACTGGCTCCGCTTGCCATGTGACTCTTGGCGATGAGCTGATCTGAGTGGAGGGGATTGTCACTTCCCCAGTAACCTATGCAAAACAGGATATCCTGGCGCAACAGGCCAATCTTTTCCGCCCTGCGAATGGCACGCAGATAAGGCACGCCTTCCATTTCCAGTCCCTCGATGTGGTATTTGCGCATCAGGTAGCGCAGCACGATTTCATTCTGAATGGCGATGCCGGGCACCGTCAGCATCGGTCCACCGGTGTGCACACGGCAGTCAACAAGCTCTTCAAAATCTGTCTTGGTCAGTTGGTTGCCGTTTGGAAAATCGTGAACGCCGCCTTCCAGTTCCTGGGGAATGAGATAAGTGGGAAGCATTATGTCAAAACGATCTCCGCAAACGATCCCGGCCTTGCCAATGATCGAAATGCTTTCAATCCTGGTGGCAAAAGCCTCCGTCAATTCGCGCATGATTTCCGTGGCCTGCAGTCCGAACGCGTAGTGGATGTTGATGATGCAGGGAGCCCGCTCCTTGATCGATGACCAGTCTTCTATCCGGATGCGCTCATCAATTTTGTCCGGATCAAGCCGGAAGGTGTCGATCACCTGCAGATCGATGCCGGTATTGTGGATATCCGGAATGAACCGGATACCGAAACTCTCTTCATATTCGAGCTTCTCGGTAGACAGGTCCGGACGGGTCTCGCACAATTTGGAAAGAGCGTAGTGCAGGTTGCCCGGTTGTTCCAGGTCCAGATCGCTGAGCTCGCTGTGCTCCATCGCCATGGTTCTGATTCGATCTTTATTGATGCGGGCAAAGTCGGTCAGGCAGCCGACAACATTGTGCAAATCACTGGATATGATGATGACCGGTCGTACTTCGTGCAGTTGCCCGCACTTCTCGAGGTTCTCTCGCCACAGGCGCGCCTTAATGGAGTAATTGGTTTCGGCAAATTCACTGGCAAACTCGATCTCCAGCTGATCCAGATCGTTTTGCATGATATTCTTGAGGAGGTCGAACAGGCCGTGTCGCAGGAAAGCATCCAGGCCCGTCAGTTCCTCGTAGCTCACACTGAACTTGCTGGCAATCTTGCACAGGACTTGATTCCTTTCGGGCGATTCGTGCTTGCTGTCCAGCTTGCCGATATCCTCGAGCAATCGGGTTCCTGTGAGCAGTGCTTTAATCTTGCCCGATTCAATGCCGTACATGATAAAGGATGTGATCATATCAAATATATCGGTCTTTCCTTCCAGGGCGATGCACTTGAAATACCCTTCTCCCATTTCGTAAATGGTCCTGACTCTTGCCCCCTTTACCCCGCTTTCGCGAAGACTGACGCCGGCTACTGCCGTCAGATTTTCGGGTGATTTCTGCACATGGAAGTATTGGGCCCGGGAAATCTCGTAGGGCAGTCGCTGCAGGGCGCACATCAAAACGTTCACATCGACTCTGCGCTCCTCATTGCAATAGGTATGGATGCAGGGCTCCATGCGCTTGTAGAGCTCGTACAAACTGCCCAGTGTGATTCTGCCCGAGATGATTGCATGGCTGACGGTGATACAGAAATTTGACAACGCCTGTAGAGTTCTGTGGGCTCGATACTCATCACTTTCCCAGCAGATCTCATCCCTGTAAGCATCCATTGACTCCTCCTGGTTGCATGATGCTGTTGTCCCCCGGCCCTCAATGGTACACGGGTCTGCCTGGCGTTGCAATCCTGTCACGATCCGCAGTACTGTTGCCGTTGGGCAGCAGCGAGCCCTATCAAAAGCAGCGCCGCATTGGGCGAAGAGTGAGAATGCGCTAGCGGCGCCTCACACTTTTTCTCTGCTGCCCTCCCCGGGCAAGCTCTCAGCGGTATCCCACGCTGATCCGTTCCGATTTGCGCCGGTCAATGAAATAGGCGACAGCGGCCACCATGGCCGTCAGCAGGATGATGCCGGCGGCCACCCGATAAGTCAGTTCGATACCGGCTACCAGGGCGCCGGGCAAAGCCGTGGCCACATCCACCTGTGCCTTGGGGAGAGGGGATGCTGCCATCAATTGAGTGGTAAACAACGAGCTCAGAAGGGGCACTCCAGAGGCCATCCCCAGGTTGCGCGACAAGGAGAGGAGGCCGGATGCAACTCCCAGGCGCTCCCCGGGAACAGCTCCCATGACCGCGCTGTTATTGGGTGACTGAAAGAATCCCAGGCCGATTCCAAACGGTGCAATGCGGAGAATGTAGCCGAGGATGCCGACGTTTTCGCCGAGCGTACTGATGGTCAGAGATCCGCTGAACATGATGCATAGACCAATGAGACTGATACCGCGCGGCCCGTAACGATCCGACAGTGCTCCCGCCCATGGGGCCACCAGGCCCATGCTCAACGGAATGGTCATCATCAGAAACCCGGTCGTCTGGGTGGAATAGCCCTGAACATTTTCCAGAAAAAAAGGCAGAACCACTATTCCGGCCAATGTGATAAACACCATCAATCCCATCAGCACATTGAGACTGAGCAAGATGTTGCCGAACATGCGCGGATCAATCATGGGCTGTTTGAGTCGCCATTCGACCAGCAGAAAAACCAGGAAGCCCGCTACGGAAAAGCTCAAGAGTGTCAATACGTCGGCGTTGTCGAAGCCGCTCCGCTGCCCCAGTGTCATACCCAGGGAATAGCATGCCAAAGTGACCAGGAGGATGAATGCGCCGCCCAGATCAAAGCGTTCGCCCCGCTGTACACGCTTGGAAGGAGGGACCGCAAAGGCAACGACCACGAAGGCAATCAATCCGATGGGAATATTGATCAGGAAGATCGATTCCCAGCCGGCCCAGCCGATGAGGACTCCCCCCAGAGCCGGTCCGACAGCCAACCCGAAGGAAACGATTCCGCCGATGATGCCAAGGGCTTTGCCTCGCTCAGAGGACGGGAAAATTTCTGTGACAATGGCTGCTCCCAGGGCCTGCATCATCACCGCACCCAATCCTTGAAACGATCTGAATCCAATCAGCCAGCCCACCGTCGGAGACATGCCGCACAGCAGGGAACCCAGCGAGAATATCCAAAGCCCGACAACGTAGATGCGCTTTCTGCCAAACAGATCGCCCAGGCGAGCCACGCCCATCATGAGTGAGGTCACCACCAGCGCGTAGCTGAGGATCACCCACTGCACGGTGGCCAGATCCGTGTTGAGCTCCTTCACCAGGGTTGGCAGAGCGATGTTCACAATGCTGAAATCGATGGTGGACATCAAAACCCCCAGTCCGACCCCCGTCAATGCCAGCCAGCGGTTGTGCGCAGACGGCACAGGTTTTGACAGTTGGGATTGCTCTGGGAGGATTGGCTTCGCAACAGACACCTTCTGTTTTGTGCGTTGGTTAAGGTGACCATCTTTCATGTTCAACACCGACCGCAGATAAACACAGATGAACGCAACCTTCCAGTTTGATTTGTTTCCATAGGGTCCATGCGCAGCCGTGAAGTCGTTTTTCGTGTTTCATGAATTGTGAAATTCGTTGATTCCAATTGCAGTTTCCCATGCAATCGGGAGATCCAACAATTCGCTTATGTGCGGATTGGTTTCTCCTCTTGAATATGAGATATGAAGAGTACAACGCAAGTGCTTTCTTCCGACTTTGATGGGTGGGGCACGGTCATTCGGAAAGACGACAATGGCGCAAAGCGGGAACCATCGACTAGAATACAAGTATACAAGCGGGAGAATTTCATGCTCAAGGTGAAGCCTCATCCGGACTATCCTCCCGAGGAAGGCAGGTATCTTCGAGGGAACGATGAATCGTGCGTTGCTGTGGCGGTTGTTTTGAATGCGCGTGCCGAAGCCATCCCCGTGCAGCTGCAGCGGCTTGTGCATGCAGCCAGGGAGGGCGGAGCGGCGCTTGCGGGAACGGTGCAAACGGAAAACATCGGCATCGAGAAAATCGTGTGCAACATCGTGGCCAACCCGAACATCCGCTATGTTGTTCTGGCCGGTCCGGAATCCGAAGGGCATCGGGTGGGGGATGCGCTGCGCCGTTTCATCCTGAACGGCATCGACCAAAGCAGGCGTATCATCGGCACAGATGCGCCCACTCCGCTGCTGCTCAATCTGCCACGGGAATACATCGAGCGTTTCCTCCGGCAGGTTTCCCTCGTAGATCTGCAATTCCAGGGGGATGTCGCACTCATCCATCAGGCGGTGACCGCATGCCAGGGGCAAACCCCTGTGGAATTCATGGGCTATGCGTTACACGATCCGGGAGCCTATCCGCAGCCGGCCCTTGGAGGAAAAATTGTGTGGCGGGTGACGCAGCCCTGGGCAGAACCCGAAGATGAATCGGAACGGCGCGCTGTCCAAAGAGCGAAGGAACTGATGGAACAATTGCGGGCGCTGGGTCGCCGCCGTTATTCAGCGGGCTGAATATTCAACCGTTTTATCTTGCGCCTTAGGGTATTCTTGTCAATGCCGAGTTCTCGTGCGGTCGCCATGCGCCGCCACTGATTCCTTTCCAGGGCCTCCCAGATGGCGCGCCGTTCAATGTCCTGCAGGGTCATTCCCTGAAAATCGGGAATTGCGCAGCCATGCCCCTGGAAATGCTCGGGAAGACACTTGGGCTCAATCAATCCCCCCCTGCAGAGGATGAAAGCGTGTTCAATGGCATTTTCCAGCTCGCGGATGTTGCCGGGCCAGTCGTGCCGCATGAAGGTTGCCAAGGCTTCATGGCTCAATCCCAGCACATTCTTGTCTTTGAGCTTGTTGAGCTTGGCGATGAAATGATCGGCGAGCAGCGGGATGTCTTCCTTCCTGTCCTGGAGCTTGGGCAGCTCCAGTTTGACGACATTGATTCGGTAATAGAGATCCTTCCTGAAGCTGCCTTCATCCACCAGTTGCGCCAGGTCTTTGTTGCTGGCCGTAACTATTCGCACATCCGCCTTGACCGTCTTGGACGATCCCAGCGGCTCGTAACATCGCTCCTCGAGTACGCGCAGCAATCGAACCTGCAGGGCGGGCGAGATGTCTCCAATCTCATCCAGAAAAAGGGTCCCCCCTTCCGCCAGGGCGAAGCGCCCGCTCCGATTTTTCTTGGCATCCGTGAAGGCCCCGGCCACATGCCCAAAAAGTTCCGATTCCAGCAAGGTGTCGGGCAGTGCCCCGCAGTTCACCGCCACAAAGGGGCCTTTGCTACGCCCGCTGAGATTGTGTAAAGCGCGGCTGATCAACTCCTTGCCTGTTCCGCTTTCGCCCTGAATGAGTACCGTGCTCTCGCTTTGCGCCACCTCAGGAAGAATGGAAAGCAACTTCTGCATGGCCGGAGATTTGGAAATAATGTCGCCGAAGCGATACTGCCGGTCGATTTCCTTGCGCAGGGTCTCCACCAGGCTGAGATCTCGAAAGGTTTCCACCCCTCCGATGATCTCCCCGGATTCGTCTCTCAGCAGCGCCGTGCTGACGCTGATGGGAATTTCCTTGCCGTCGGCTCGCAGAATCGCTATGGGTCGGTTGATGACCGGCTTTCCGGTTTCCAGGGTGTGCCTCAGCACACAGGTGGTCTCGCATACGTTGGCGCGGAAGACCTCGCAGCACTGCCGTCCAAGCGCTTCCGCCGCCGGCACGCCGGTGATCTCTTCGGCCGCCGTGTTGAACGAGGTAACGCGCCACTCCAGATCAACGGTGAAAACCCCGTCGGCGACGCTGTTCAGGATGATTTCTGTTTGCGGCGACAGCCCCGGCCGCTTGCCGACAAGGTCGGCAGAATCGTCTCTCAAGCGGACGTTTCGATTTTCATGAGTTCCTGGCATCGTTCCTAAAATTGTCACCCTTCGCTTGCGGAGCTTTCTATTCGCCTGGGCTATCCCATGCGTTACGTATGCGCTCAACAGATGATTAGCCACTCATTTCTTGGCAATTTTATAACAGCACCTCGCTCGTCAGGTCGGTGAACACCGCTCTCCAGCAACCCGGCGCTACCCGCTGGACGTCTACCGCCCGGGCGGAATCTCGTGGGCATGACGAGGAATACGGGCGAAATCGCTTGGATGCAGATAACACCTAATTAAAGCAAGTCTATCCCATATCGTCAACGTGAGTTGTACATTTGTATGAGGGCGTGATGGCTGCCGGAGAGGGACCATGGTCCCGTAACATGAAAAGGCATTGCCTGAAAGGACCTCGCATTCTGCATGATGCAGCGCTACTTCCCGGAAATTCCATTCACTTCAGCATCCAATTGTGAATGGCGGCATGCAATGTTTCCGCGGCCAGATAGGCGCAGTGGGACTCGCCTTCCGGCACTTCCTTGAATACTGCCAGGATGGTATCCCCTTCAATCTGTGCCGCTTCATCGATGGTCATGCCCTTTGCCAGTTGAGTGGCCAGGTAACCGCAGATGATGCTGAACAGGCATCCATCGGCAACAAAGCCTGCATCGGTGATGAGCTCCTCATCGACTTTGAGATATATTTCCATACTTTCGCCGCAGCTGCCGCGGATTTTTGCAGAGCAGTCGGCATCCGCCATGGTTTTCATCAGCCCCTGACCGGGCAGGGAGTGAAAAGCCTGTGCGGTACTTGTCCCATGAGTCTTGCCGATGCGTCGATAAATTGCACCCATGAAGTCATCCATTGACTGACCCATAAAGCTCAACCTCTCTTGATCTCTCTTTTGCGGTTCCGGTAACGTCTGGGGCAGCCCGGCAGACGGAAACGGGGGTCACTCAGTTCCTGCGAGCGATAGGCCTGCAAAACATCGCAAACTTCCCCGGAAACATGGTCGATGATGATTATTCCCAAAAGTTCGCCATAAGTCAAAAGCTCTGGACTCAGCGCGCCGCAAATCAAAGTGTGCACCTCTTCCTGCTTGAGTATCTTGAATCGGTCGAACGCGTTGATATTATGCACGATTATTTCATGACACGGTTTCAGGTCGTGTGGGTCTTGCAGAAAGATTTGCAATTTAGAACACCAGTTGAACACCGGTGCCACGCGTGAACGCAATACCGGTATTGCCAACCTGGATGCAGGCTTATCCATGGTAACTCCCAACGCATTCAAAGGGTCGAGGGAAACATGGCGCCACCCTGCGGTTAGCCGCAGTCGCATTGAACGCAGCAGGAAAGATAGTTACCCATTCTTTTTCCATCGTGTTTGCCAGGTTCGAGTTTCCCGTATCAAAGCTCAAGAAATATCCACAGGGATTTTCAAAAAGCGGGCCAGCCTCGATCAAAAAAGACATTTCCGTTTGAAGTAATGCCTGCAATCAAAGTGTCCGACCTGGGGAATTCGGCCAGGTAATTGTGTGGCGCTGTACTGAGTTTTCAGGTGGAGGCCGATGGATCCTGCGGTCGTCGTATGGGTAGCTTAATGACGAAAAAGGAGCCTTCACCCGGTTCGCTGGTGACCGAGATGGTTCCCTGATGTTCCTGGATGATCTTGAGGGCGATGGTCAGTCCCAACCCCGGTCCCGACGTCTTGGAGGTGAAGAACGGATCGAAAATGTTCTTTATCTTGTCTTTGGGTATTCCTTTGCCGCTGTCCAATATGTGAATTTCAACCCAATCCTGTTCGACCTTACTACAAACGCGGATACTCTTCTGTGGTGCTTTCTGCAGCGCCTCTACGGAATTCTCTATGATATTTTTGATGGCCAGTTTGAAATGTTCATCGTCTACGGGCAGAAGCGGCAGACCGTCTGCCAACTCGATGCCGGTTTCGATACCCCGAGTGGAAAACTCCTGCTGGAACTCATCCAGGACCTCTGCGATCAGTCTATTGATATTGTTCGGTTCCTTGTAGGTTATGGCAGTGGTCTTGAGTTCAACCAGATGTTTCACCATTTTTTCCAGCCTTGAAACCTCCTTGAGTATTATTCCGACGTATGCTCTGTTGGGGTCACCTTCCGGCAGGTTATCATACACCCGCCTGGAGAAGCCGCCGATGGAAGTGAGCGGATTTCTCAGTTCATGGGCCAGCTCATCCATCATATGGTCGAGCGCCTCGGATTTTTCTTCCTGCACCAGCTTCTCTCGGGCCGATTTGATGGTCAGAAGCGACTTGACCCTGGCGGAAAGTTCTTTGTAGTCAAAAGGCTTGGGCATATAATCATGGGCTCCGACATCGAGCCCCTTGATCTTGTCTTCGACATCACCCTTGGCGGTGAGCATAAGAATCGGGATGTAAGCAGTGCTTCTGTTTGCCTTGAGCCGGCGGCATACTTCATAGCCATCCAGCTTGGGCATCATGATGTCCAGGATGATGATGTCCGGGTTGTGTTTGGATGCCTGCTCCAGACACTGCTCCCCATCATAGGCCTCCAGGGTTTCATAGCCCTCAAAGCGCAGCCTTTTCTTGAGTAGCTCAACTGTATCCAAAGCGTCGTCTGCAATCAGGACCCTAATCTTTTTCTCCACCGTGAACGCTCCCGCGCTCTCCCTCCAGGTGAGCCTTGACTTCGTCCGGCAGTTTGCGAACATCGATTGGTTTAACGATATATCCCTGGCAGCCCGCGGCAATAGCCTTTTCCTTGTCCCCGCGCATGGCATGCGCGGTCAGAGCAAGAATGATGATGTGTTGGGTAGCCGCATTTGTTTTCAGCCTTCGTGTAACTTCCAGTCCGTCTATTTTTGGCAACGAGCGATCCATCAGGATCAAATCCGGCTTGTCCTGAAAAGCTCTGGTCAAAGCCTCTTCACCGTCCACCGCCTCAATGATCTGATAGCCTAACCGTTTGAGGACCTTTACCGTAAGGTCACGGCTGTCCTTGTTGTCATCCACTATCAGGATCTTCTTGCTGGTCTCCCCGTCCATCGATTTTCTCCCGCTCCTTCATGCCTTCTCTCATTTTGGTAATGGTCTTTCTCAGGCTGTCCACCAGCTCCTCTTCACTGAGCACCCCTTTGTTAAGTATGGCCTTGATTCTGCCGTCCAGAGCATCCCTTTGCGGTTCCGTGAGTTCCTCGGAAGTGAGAATGATCAACGGCAGTTCCTTGGCTTGCCTATCGGTTTGCAGAAATTCTATGACATCCAACCCGCTCACCTGAGGCATCATGAGGCTCAAAACCACAAGCTGCGGTCTGAAATCCTTGATGAGTTTGACGGCATCCTCACTATTATAGCTGGTCAGCACTTCGTATTTTGCATCCTTGAGAAATTTTGCCACCTGCCTCACGTTTTCAACGTCATTGTCCGCCACCAGGATGCGCGTGATGGGTGTTTCCACTTCCAGGCTGTGCAGCTTTTTCAACAGTACATCCCTGGCGATGGGCTTCACCATGTATTCCGTTGCGCCCAGACTGAATCCCAGGCGCTTATCGTCCAGAATGGAAACGATGATCACCGGAATGTCCCGGGTCTCGGGCGTCTTTTTGAGCTCCTGCAGTACCTGCCACCCGTCTTTTTCCGGCATCATGATATCCAGAGTGATGGCGATGGGATTGAGGGTCATGGCTTTATCCACGGCCTCCTCACCAGAGAGCAGTCCGATGACTGTATATTCCTGCCCCAGATATTTTCTAATGATATCGATCCCGTCGGGATTGTCATCGATGGCCAGCACAACCTTTTGGGCGGACTTTTGGAGGCTCTCGTCTCTGTCCTTTGCAGAAACCGACGGCTCATCCAATTTCAACATGATGCTTTCTATCAGCTCGCAACCTTTGCAAAAATCCACTTTTTCCGGATAACTGGCAATTTTCAATCCGGCGCAATGAGTCCCCAGAATCAGCCAGCAGCGGCTTTCTTCACTTCCGTACGCCGGGCAGCTCGGCTGTCCACAGCGCACGTAATGCCAGCAGCGGATTTTTCTTCCGGCGTATTCGGGTTCCATCAAAAACTTAGCCGTCGGCGTTCCGAAGTAATCCGCCAGGGCTCCAGCCATTCTCGGTTCGATGATCGGTTCGCGCGAGCCCTCCAGAATTTCCCGCGACAGCGGTATGGTGAAACAAAACCGGCTGCCTTTGCCATAATCGCTCGTCGCCCAGATCATCCCCTTGTGCAGCGCAACCAGTCCTCGGGCGATACTGAGACCGAGACCGGTGCCTTCCGGTTGGCGCACCGTCGTCAGATCCACCTGGACGAATTTGTCGAAAATGGTGCCCAGGTCCTGTTCCTTAATGCCTATACCTGTGTCCTCCACACAAACTTCGGCAAAAATTGGAGGCTGTCCCGGTTCAACTCCCCGTTGGGACGGTTTGACGGTGATCCTTATTTCGCCTGACTCGGTGAATTTCACGGCATTGGACAAAAGATTCATCAGGATCTGCCTCACGGCGTCCTCATCGCCGTACACCATGGGAATCCTTTCATCCAAGTCCTGCTTGAAATCGAGCTGCTTTTGCTTCAAGAGAGGCTCAATGGTCTCGGTGACCGTTTGAATCAACCAGACGATGTCCAATTCCTTCGGGTTCAGCTGCGTCTTGCCGGACTCGATTTTGGAGATGTCCAGGATGTCGTTGATCAGCTGCAGCAGGTAGCGGGAATTGGACGCTATTTTATGCAGACTGCGTTCCTGTTCCGCATTGATGGGACCATCGACCCCGTCCAACAGCAGATCAGTGTAGCCAATGATCGAGTTCATTGGAGTGCGGAGTTCATGCGACATGTTAGCAAGAAAAGTCGATTTCAGCTGGTCTAAATTTCTCAGCTCGCGGTTTGCCTTTTCAAGCAGCGTTATGAGTCTGGTTCTCTCTTCCAGAAGATCAGTTTTGCGCGCCACTTCCTTCTCCAGGGTGTCTCTGGCCGAGGAAATGCAGTCGACCATGTAGTTGAAGGTGCGGCTCAAAACGCCAATCTCGTCCTCTGTCTTGACTTCCGCTTTCACCGACATATCGCCTTCGGCAAACCGTTTCGCTTTCTCCGCCAGTTCCTCTACGGGGCGCCTGATGAACCTGTTGACAGTAATGTAGGTCATTAGAATAACAAATGATACTCCAAATATGGTCAACCAGAGAGTGCGATTTCTTTGAGCCGCCACCGTTTCGTAGGCTCTCTCGACGCTCATGGAGATGGCCATGCTGCCAAGAACTTTTCTCGAGGTGCCGTGGCAGTGATAGCAATCGGGTTGGTTCAGAATCGGGTAGAAATAAAGAATGCGCCTTTCACCTGAGACCGTGTCTTCAAAGAGTTTGTTTGGGCTCACCCCGGATTGCAGTATCTGCTTCAGAGTCTGGGCGGCGGACGGGTTGTTGATGTGGTTGGCCAGCTTGGTGTTGAGCTTATCGCGGTCGGTAGAATAAATGATTTCCTGTTCAAAATCGCAGATGTGTACCTGCACATCTTTGGCTGTTTCTTTGATGTCGGCCATTTGTTGCACAATGGCCTGGGCGTCTCCAACGGCCATCGGGTGCTTTATGCCGGCATAGGTTGAAGCGGCCAATTCCCAGGCGGCAATGTTGATCAATTCAATGCGGTCTTTTGTGCCGAAATAAATTCGAACCGCGATTTCTGCTCCCATGATCAGAATGATGGCGGCAATTATGGCAATGAGAATTTTGTTGGCAAGACGCTTTTTGAGGATCCCCACCATCGCTTGCTCCTCCTTACACTTCCACTCCCATTAATGAGCTCCTCCGCGGATGAGCGGTTTGTATCTGAAAGCTCTCACCCTTTCTGAAATGTGGCAGGCTTCGCAGTCCTGTTCAGTTGGATGCCCGTTAATGTCGGCACTGGCCTGGGATGTGACGTGCACTGCACCGGGACCGTGGCACACTTCACAGCCGGCATTCTTCAGATGCGGAGTCGATTGCTCACTCACAAAGCCGCCCGGTTTGCCGTAACCGGTCGTATGGCAAACATAGCAGCCGCGAATTTCTTCCTCTGTGAGCTCTTTCCGAAGCCTGACGATGCTTTGATAGGAAGAGCTCTTCTTGGCATGGGAGGTGAAAGCGCGGTATTCCTTTTCGTGGCACTGCTGGCACGCCTGGGAGCCGACATAGTTTATGGGTTGTGCAGGAGGTGCTGCCGGTAATTGAACCGGCAGACAGATCGAAACGGCCGCCAGGAAACCAAAAGATAGACAGGTGACGTAATACTTGCGAAGGATCATGGCCCTGTCACTCCTTGAAAGCGGGTTGTGCCGATGCGGATGCCTGCTCGCTGCAGCAAGGAGATTGGCTGAAGATATGGCTTAACGCGTCAAATCCGTGCCGATGATACCTGTGTCAAGAAAGATGTTTAAGCAAATCCTGTGCCCTTCCACCTCGGGGGCGTCACAGGAGAATGGCATGGATCATGCATTCTTCGGCAATTCCACGCCGACCGATGAGACCCAGGTGGGATGCCGAAGGATCTGCAGGGTCTACAATTTCTTCGCCAGCTGCCGGGCGGCTATCAGCACGGGGTCCCACAGGGGCGAGTAGGGCGGCGCATAGCTGAGGTCCAGCCCGCTGACCTGCTCAGCCGTGAAGCCGGCGTGCAGTGCCGTTGCAATGATATCGATGCGCTTGGCCGCCCCCTCACATCCGACAATTTGCCCACCCAGCAGACGGCCACTGCCCTTTTCAGCCAAGAGCTTGACGGTGATCGGTCCGCTTTCCGGGTAGTAGCCGGCACGGGTGGTGCTCTCTATCACGGCGTCGGCAAACTCGATGTGTTGCTCGGTAATCTCCTTTATCTGAAGTCCTGTGCGCGCCACTTCGACGCTGCACACCTTGGTCACCGCCGTTCCCACCACTCCTGCAAACTCGGCGTTGCCTCCCGCGATGTTTTCACCGGCTACCCGGCCGTGTTTGTTGGCAACCGTTCCAAGGGCCACATAGAAGGGTTTGCCGGTGACCAGATGAAAGGACTCGGCACAATCCCCCGCCGCCCAAACATTTTCTATTTCCGTTTGCATCCTCTTGCTGACTTTTATGGCCTTTTTCTGTCCCAGAGTCATCCCCGCCTCGTCGGCAAGCGCCGAGTTGGGAGCCACACCCATACCAAGGATCACCACATCGGCAGGAATCGTACGCTGGTTTGTCACTACCGCCTGGACCCAGCCGTCTTTCTGGTCAAACCCTGCGACTGCTTCCTCCAGGTAAAGTGTTGCTCCCTGCCTGCGCAGAGCCGCGGAGACCAGTGCACCCATGTCCAGATCCAAAGTTCCCATGACCTGCGGCGACCGCTCAACCAGAGCCACTTCGATGCCCCGCAGCAGGAGTGCCTCGGCCATTTCCAGTCCTATGTAGCCTCCGCCGACAATTACTGCCCGCCTGGGCTCTCTATCATCGACAAGGCGGCGCGCTTCGATTCCGCTCTGCAGCGAATTGATCGACAGCACGCCATGGGCGTCAATGCCGGGGATGTTGGGCTTGAGAGCGGATGCGCCGGTCGCAATGAGCAGCTGATCGTAAGGTTCCAGCCACTCTCTTGTGGATTGAAGGTCGCGGACTCTCACCTGCTGACGGCGGATGTCCAACTCGATCACCTCGTGCAGCGTCTTGACCTGGATATCGTGTTTTTCCTGAAACTCCTCAGGAGTCCTTGCAATAAGCGATGCAACATCGTCGACAACCTTGCCGACATAATAGGGAATGCCTCATGCGGCGTAAGACGTGTAACGCGTACGTTCGAAAGCGACGATTTCCAGTTCCGGTTTGCGACGTCGAGCTACCGAAGCAGCACTCATCCCTGCGGCATCTCCACCGATTACAACGAGTTTTTCTCTCGGCATGACCCCTATCCCCTTCTTATTACGTTGACTGGAGCTCTCGCCTCTAGTTTCTTAGAATCTTAAGCGCTATCCAAGATGTGTGCAATCATTCTTTTCACAGGGCCTCAGGAGTTGGTCCGAGGCGCCCGGTTCTATGTCGTTCCGCTGCCGGACCGCCGCCATCCGCGCAGGAATTCAAAAATGCTCACGGATACTGGATTGCGGCGTTCACCGCAATAACTGAAAAGCCTGCAAATTCACTACTCGGGCAAGCTCCGGGACTTGTTCGCAAGGGGGCCGAAGACGCTGGCGAGGAGGGGGGGTATGTGGGGTGCAGGGAGGGCTGGCATTGCCAGGATCAACAGGACAATGGAAGCCGGGCATATCCAAGAGATCCTGTTGATCCGGTCTTATTGGTTATGTTTTACTCTGTGCTTAATTTTTCTTTTTCTCTTTTTCCTTCAGATTCAATGTCTGCTTGACGATGCTCTTGTCGTGCTCGAAGTCGACCACCCGCTGCAACATGATCTTTTGTGCCGCCACCGGACCCGCGCCGTGCCAGGTTGCCACGCCGTGCTGGCCAGCTGTCCAGTGTTGCAGGAGCTTGTGCACTTTTAGTATGTTCTCCGTCGGCTCATCCGAGCCGAAGCTGAAGAATTCGGTTACATAATCTTTGGTTTCCGGATTCTTGAGCTCCTTGAGGGACGGCATGGTCACAATCAAGCCCCCGCCGATGTCGCCGGCCAGCGCCATGGCCCGCCAAAAGGAATTGCAGATATTCAGTTTGGCCACATTGCCCATCAATTCATCCGGCAGGTAGACGCCCGATCCGGGAGGCTCCTCCTGGCCCTTGTTGGCGGCTGCCAGGCCACAGGCGCGGCCCGTCTCCCGCAAAACCACCATTTCAGTCAGCTGGTCGTTGATATGGGTGACTTTATCGAGCCCCTTATATTCCTGAATCAGCTTGCAGGCCCCGATGATCTGGTTCATGAAACCGACCTTGCAAGTGCCTCCGCAGGTCATTCGGTGGGTCTTGGCAAAGCGCGTGACAAACTTGACGGAGTATTTGGTTTCCCCGCAATGGAACACGCGATCCCATGGCACAAACACGTTGTCAAAGATCACCATGGAGGTCTCTCTCTGGCCGAACCTCGGATTGCCGAGTTCATCCAACTCATCGGCATTGTCTCTTTCTGCGGAGTACGGGGAGTACTGGCACACATAGGTGATCCCTTCAGCATCTGTCGGAATCGCAAAGGCGATGGCGTAGTCTTCTTCTCCCGGCCCATGCGCCGACTGAGGCAGTACGACCAATTCATGGCTGGCGAACGCACCGCTGATATTGATCTTTGCACCCCGCACCACAATGCCGTCGGCGTTCTTGTCTACAACCTTCAGGGACAGAAAGGGATCCGGCCAGTCCAACGTCCTCTGGCTGCGCTTGCCGCGTGGTTCCGTCAGTGCTCCGGCTACGGAGAGGTCTTTGCGCTGTATCATTTTGAGGTATTCCAGGAACCTGGGGTGGTACTCGGTGCCCAGATCCCTGTCCATTTCCCAGCAGGTGCTGGCCAGCGAGTGAAACGCATCGTATCCGACACAGCGATAGATGCAGGTTCCGAGCATTTCCGCAGTGAAGGTTCCGGCTTCCGCTTTCTTGACCAGGTCGTCGGTATTGGTGCTGACGTGGGTGTAACGGTTCACCACGTCGTCGATGAGCGGTGAATAGCAGGACATGATATCCTTGTAACGGGGATCGAGGGCCCATTCATAGCTGGCCTTATTGGCTTCAACCACGGTTCGGGTATTTCTGTTTTCCAGTATGCTCTCCACTTTCTTACCATTCATGAACACTCGGGGCTTGAGTGCTTTCAGGCTGTCTTCAAACTGTTCCGGAGTCATAAGAGCCATTGCTTTGATCCTTTCCTGTTGTAGAGTTCGCGATTCAATCCCGGCAAAAAAAATATTTCCTTTGCTACCCTCTGTGAAGCTTCTGCAGGTCCCTGCGCCAACCGGCTGTGGCCGGCTCAAGGACTCAAGCGGCGCAGATAGTCAAGCAGAGCATTGATGGTTTTGTCCAGATTGGCGGGAGACTTCTCCATGCCGTAAATGATGGTGGCCCCCAGCATGCCGGCAAAAATCATTTCGGTCACCGCCCTGGTGTCCGTTTCTTCGCGCAGTTCGCCCGATTGTTTGCCCTGTTCAAGCAGCCGCTGAATCAACGACTTCAGGCCAACGAACCCCTCATTGACCGCCTGGGCCAACCTGGGCCTTTGATCATCCAGTTCGACCGAGAAGGTTACAAAAATACAGCCGCCCGGCAGGCAGGTGGTGTCTTTAAGGTACAGGTCCCGATAATTTTCCAGCAACTTTTTCACCTTGGCGACCGGCTTGGAAATCTGGTCGAGACCGGCCAGGTTCTTTTCCCGCCAGATTTTACGTGCCTCGTCCAGTACGGCGAAAAAGAGCTCCTCTTTGCTCTTAAAGTGGTTGTACAGTCCTCCTTTGGAGGTGTTTGCGGCGGCGAGGATATCCTGGATGGAGGTGCTCAGGAAACCTTTCAGGGAGAACAGCCGCAGCGATTCGTAGACGATTTTATCTCTCAGTTCCATGGTGCCCTTTCTCTGCACGCAACAGACAGACCGGTCGGTCTGTTGCCTTTTATAGAAAAATGTTTTGATGATGTCAAATGATTTCTGGAAAATTTCTGGAAAATTTTGTGCAGAGGGTTTCCCGCTCGAAACCGACAGCGTCGCGCCACGAAGGGGAAATCGAGGGTAGCTTGTTCCCTTGGGCCCGAACGAAAGGGTGCAAATTGTCGCCCATTGCCGGTCGGCAACCGGCCGTTCTTTGTTATCTTCAGATTATGCAATACATGGCATGTCTTTTGCCAATCCAGCTGATAAGTGGCAACGCCCTTGAAGGTCATCTTAGATGGGCATTTGCTTCAGTCACTACACAGACAAGGAGGTACAATCATGCCAGGAAGAGACAGAACTGGCCCGATGGGATTTGGGCCCATGACCGGAAGAGGTTTGGGATGGTGTGGTCGAGTCGGCGCAGGCTCCTACCGGGGGTATGGAAGGTTCGACACGTTTGGCTGGGGCCGGGGAAGGGGCTGGAGGAACCGCTATTACGCTACTGGAATGCCGGGCTGGGCCTGGTCAGGCTGGGGCGGTCCATGGGGGGGAGCGTCTCCCTTTCGGGGTGCGGCCGCCGGCGAGGATGAACTGAACAGCCTGAAAAACTATGCGGCGGGGCTTGAAGAAGAACTCGCCAACATCAAGGCGCGCATGGCGGATCTGGAAAAGGAGCAAGAAGCCCGGTAACCGGCGGCAACTTAGCTGCAGTGATGCTCCGGAGGCCGCTTGCCGGCGACCTCCGGATTTGTTTGAATGGTGTTCAGATGACAGGGGCATGGAACCAGAGGTGGCGAATGAAGATTGCTCTAGCAGCGAACCGTCCCAACATGGATGGAGAGATAGATCCCCGATTCGGCAGGTGTCGATATTTCATTTTCATCGAACCTGACACCCTGCGGTATGAAGTGGAGGAGAACCCCAACCAGGGAGCTGCCAGCGGGGCCGGCATCAGCACCGCTCAGTTTGTTGTCAACAGAGGCGCACAAGTGTTGATAACCGGCAACATTGGTCCCAATGGCTACAGGGTGCTTTCCGAGTCCGGCATTCAGGTGTTTACGGGAGTGAGCGGTGGTCTTCGAGATGTCATGCAAGCCTACCAATCCGGCGATCTGAAGAGCTCCTCGGGGCCGACCGGAGGCATGGGAATGGGCCGTGGAGCAGGGCAGGGCGGTGGTATGGGCCGTGCCAAACTTGGCGGACTGGGTATAAATCAAGGTGAAGCGTCCTGGCGGGCGGGCGACAAGTTCAGAAAGATCCTGCAAAAGAGCGACAGTTCCAGAGATGAAATAGCATTGCTCAAGGTACAGGCTGAAGTGCTTGCCAACGAGCTGGTCAAGATCCAGCAGCGCATTCAGGAAATGGAAAATCAATGATAATGGGTCGGGCGCGGCCGGCGGCTGCTTCCAGCGGCCGGACACCAAGCGCCGGGAGGTGGCGGTTGAAGGAGCCTGTCCGAGCGCGCGTCGAGTCCGTCATGGGGACGTATTACCGCCGCCGCTGCAGGAATCCGGGGAAGCCCATGGGTGTTGGATTGCGGCCTTGGGCGGAATGACTGGAAAGCCTGCCGACTCAATTCCCGGACAGGTTCCCGGGATGTACCGCACAGGCCAGACTCAGGTATCTGCCGTTTTCTGCAAACATGAGCCTTTTGTCCACCATCATTTGCAGAAACTTCAGCAGCCGTTCTTCGCCAAGGCTGGGGAAATGTCGCCTGATCTGCCCGAGTGATCGATGCGCTGCACAGTAGAGATAGATTTCCCTGGATCTTCCCTCGAGCCTGTGGGCAAGTGCAGGGGACTGGTGCTGCCTTTGGGTTATGATCATGAATTCCGGGGCCGTTCGAAAGCTGAGAGCCGGTCCGGCACCAGGGTCTTTATGCAGGCCGGCATAGATCGCCTTCCAGGTTTTCAGCTGCTTTTGCACCGGTTTCCAGATTTTCTTCTGATGATTCAGGTTTCCTCGATAACCCTGGATCATGAAGTCCACTGCGCCTACCATTTCGGCTGGGAGCAGCGCTCGGTAATTGGGATGATTAAACCTCGCGCTGATTCCGAAAGCACCCGGGGACAGCCAGACGGGACTCCCAAGCCCAAGCCAGAACTGCACCGCCTTAAGTGGTCTAAAACAAAGAGCGAACTGCAAAACGCGCAGCGTTTCCTGCACATCGGCTTCGTCGCTGCCGGGAAAACAGAGGATCAGGTTGGAATTGCTTCTGATACCCAGTTCCTCGCAATATTTCATGGTCTGTAAATTCTGGATGGCCGTGGTTCCTTTGTTCATTTTCGCTAACAGGCGCGTGCTGAGCGCCTCTATCCCCACCTGGAGCTCCTCAATCCCAGCGGCTCTCATGATCTGCAGCCTTTCTCTTGAGGTGGCGGCACGGATTTCGGCGAACAAACGCAAGTCCTTGGGGATCTTACTCAAATCGGTGAAGATCTTGGTGCTTGTCTGGGTGGGCAGCACATTGTCCGTAAAAGCCACTGAAAAAGTCTTGTGTCGGCTGCTCAGCTTATCGACCTGCGCCGCCACTTGTTGTGGATGTTTTGAGCGGTAGCCCTGCCATTGCACATTCAAGTTGCAGAAGGCACAACCGGACGGGTTGTCCGATCCACGACTTTGCTTCCACCAGCAGCCGCGGGAAATCTCAAACGGAAGCGTAGGGAAGAAGGTGCCGTTGGAACCCAGGCGTTTCAGGAGTTTGAAATAGTCATCAAAGTCGGGGATGGGGAGAGCACTGAGGTCTTGCACCTGCCGACAAGCGGTGAGGGTGCTGTCGGTCGTTGTTTGACGCGAAACCACCCCATCGATGGAAGGTATCTTTTCAGGGGGTCGAGGTTTCTCCCTGTGATGCTGAACAAGTTCTGTCAGGGGGAGTTCGCCTTCGCCGACGATGATAAAGTCCACCTGAGGGAAAACGGTCAGCATTTGTCCGGCTGATTGTGCGGTGAAATTTGAACCGCCGATGACGATGGGTATACTGGGAATCCGCTGCTTGATCCGCTGGAGGAAAAAGATGCTGGAGGTGAACTGACAGAGGCAAACCGAAAAGCCCAAAAGGACTGCCTTCTGCCAGTCGATTTCGGCAAGGCAAGCGTGAGATGCCTGCTCGACCTTGCGGCTCAGATTTTCCAGACCAATTGTTTGCAAAAGAGGGCTGGATCTGGTTTCGGCGTTGAAAACGCGTTGGATGCTTTGCATCTGCTGGGGGTAGAGGAGACTTGCGTAAATGCTTTCTGCAAGCCAGCTTCTCTTGGAAATCTCCCGGTAAACTTCGTAGCCAACGGCTGCCGCTACCTTCAAGTAGAGATGGTGGGCTGCTACGGTCACGTCGGGTAAGTGTTTTTTCAGGTAAGCCTTCAGAGTTCCCAGCTGGATTGAGGGATAATTGAATAAAGGCCATGGAGCCGATGCGAGAATCACTTGATCGGGTGATGGTTTTGCTGGGTTCATAGTCGTTGTGATCTTGTGTAGTGTGGAATCGATGG
>FWPV01002212.1_pt1 | contig 48907 bp, 42 predicted proteins | sample 2228371 | NCBI WGS metagenome assembly FWPV01 (sample SAMEA103939776, study PRJEB20133) | metagenome | reverse complement strand
CACCTACAAAGGTCACAGCAAGCAGATAAAGCAGGCGGTCTCGCTCATCACGCGCGCCCGCCGGCCGCTGCTCTACGTCGGCGGCGGCGTCATCGCGAGTGGAGCGGCCAAAGAGCTCAAGGAGCTCGCGGAGCTCATGCAGATCCCGGTCACCACGACGATGATGGGCAAGAGCGTCTTTCCTGAAGACCACCACCTGTGGATCGGCATGCCCGGCATGCACGGCGCGAAGTACACGAACTACGCGATCACCGAAGCGGACCTCCTCATCGCAGTAGGGGTCCGGTTCGACGACCGGGTGACCGGCAAGCTCACCGCCTTCGCGAACAAGGCGAAGATCATCCACGTCGACGTCGACCCGGCGGAGATCGGCAAGAACAAACCGGTCGATGTGCCGATCGTCGGAGACGCGAGGAACGTGCTCGCTGGGATCGTGGCCGAACTGCGCAAGGCGGCGGTCGAGCCGAGGACGGATGCATGGGTCAGCGTCATCGACGAGTGGAGGCGTCAATTCCCGCTTCACTACGGCGGGCACGAGACGCCCGAGGGTGACGCGCCGCTCTACCCGCAGTACGTCGTGCAGCGCGTGAGCGAGCTCACGAAGGACCGCCCGACCGTGCTGTGCACAGAGGTGGGGCAGAACCAGATGTGGGCTTGCCAGTATTACACTCTCCGTCACCCGCGCACGTGGGTCTCGTCCGGCGGCCTCGGTACGATGGGGTTCGGTCTACCCGCCGCGATCGGAGCGCAGGCCGGAAGGCCTGATGCGCTCGTCATCGACATCGCCGGCGACGGTTCGATCCAGATGAACATCCAGGAGCTCGCTACCGCCAGACTCAACGGCTTCCCCGTCAAGGTCGTAATCCTCAACAACGGCTTCCTGGGCATGGTCCGTCAGTGGCAGGAGCTGTTCTACGGACGGCGCTACTCGGCGAGCGTGCTGCCGCAGGACTGCCCGGACTTCGTCAAACTCGCGGAAGCCTTCGGCTGCTTCGGGGTGCGTGTCGAGCGGCCCGAGGAGGTCGACGCAGCGCTCGAAGCGGCGTTCGCGTTCGACGGCCCGGCGATCGTGGACTGCCGCGTCGTGGCCGAGGAGTGCGTCTACCCGATGGTGGCGCCGGGCGCGAGCATCGACGAGATGCTGGGCGGCGTGCCCGGATGTCCCGTGTCCGAGATGCTCGACGATGAGCTGCTCGAGGAGGTGTGGGAGTAGATGAGACACACACTGTCGGTCGTCGTCGAGAACAAGCCGGGCGTCCTCACGCGCGTCACGTCACTGTTCGCACGGCGCGGTTTCAACATCGACTCGCTCGCAGTGGGGACGACCGAGGACCCCACGCTCTCTCGCATCACGATCGTGTGTTCAGCCGCCGATACGCCCATCGAGCAGATCACGAAGCAGGTGCACAAGCTCATCAACGTCATCAAGGTCCAAGAGCTCGACCCGTCCGAGTCGGTCGAGCGAGAGCTCGTGCTGTTCAAGATCAACGCCGCCCCTGAGCGGCGGCACGAGATCATCGAGATAGCGAACGTCTTCAGGGCGAAGATCGTGGACGTCGGCAAGAACTCGGTCACGATCGAGGCGACGGGCGCTACGGACAAGATCGACGCGATGGAGGACCTATTCCGCGCGTACGGCATCAAGGAGATGGCACGGACGGGCAGGATCGCGCTCACGCGCGGTCGAGACAACTGACGAGGGGAAGGCGAGAAGAAGCGATGGCTACCGTCTACTACGAGAAGGACTGTGACCCGCAACTGATCAAAGGCCGCAAGGTCGCCGTCATCGGCTACGGCTCGCAGGGGCACGCGCACGCGCTCAATCTGCACGATTCGGGTGTCGACGTGCGGGTCGGCCTGCGGGCGGGTTCGGCGAGCTGGGACAAGGCCAAGGACGCCGGGCTGAAGGTGACAACGGTGCGTGAGGCCGCCGCCGAAGCGGACCTCATCATGGTGCTGACGCCCGATGAGACCCAGGCGCACACGTACTATTCCGAGATCCACGAGTCGATGACCGAGGGCAAGGCGCTCGCGTTCGCCCACGGTTTCAATATCCACTTCAAGCAGATAGAGCCGCCTGTGGGTGTCGACGTCATCATGATCGCGCCGAAAGGTCCGGGGCACATGGTCCGTCGCGTCTACACCGAAGGCTCAGGCGTGCCGTGTCTCGTCGCCGTCGAGCAGGACGCGACCGGTCAGGCGCTCGCGGTCGCGCTCAGCTACGCGTGGGGCATCGGTGGCGCGCGTTCCGGCGTCATCGAGACGACGTTCCAGGAAGAGACAGAGACCGACCTATTCGGCGAGCAGGCGGTGCTGTGCGGTGGCGCCACCCATCTCGTGATGGCGGGCTTCGAGACGCTCGTCGAGGCGGGCTACCAGCCTGAGATCGCGTACTTCGAGTGCCTCCATGAGCTCAAGCTCATCGTCGACCTGATGTACGAAGGCGGCATGGCCAAGATGCGCGATTCGATCTCGAACACCGCCGAGTACGGCGACTACACGACCGGTCCGCGCATCATCACCGACGAGACACGCGAGGAGATGGCCCGGGTGCTGTGGGATATCCAGTCCGGCAAGTTCGCGCGCGACTGGATCCTGGAGAACAAAGCCGGACAGGCGCACTTCAAGGCGATGCGGCGCATCCACGCCGAGCACCTCATCGAGGAGGTCGGCGCAGAGCTGCGTTCGATGTTCAGCTGGATCGACAAGGACTAGGGGGCGGGCGATGCAGAAGAAGTACCTGATGACTCCGGGGCCGACCCCGGTCCCGGCTGAGGTCATGCTCACCATGGCCGCGCCTATGATCCACCACCGCACGCCGGACTTCTCCGCGGCGTTCAAGGCGGCGATCGAGAGCCTGAAGTACGTGTTCGAGACGACGGGTGATGCGCTGCTCTTCGCGTGCTCCGGGACCGGCGTCATGGAATCAGCGATCGTCAACTGCTTTTCGGCGGGCGACACCGTGGTGGTGTGCCGAAACGGCAAGTTCGGCGACCGCCAGAAGCAGATCTGCGAGACGTACGGGCTGACCGTCATCGACCTCAGGTACGAGTGGGACCAGGTCGTCGACCCGGCCGATGTGGCCACGGCGCTTGCCGAGAACCCCGGCGTCCGAGGCGTCATCGTCACGCAGTCGGAGACGTCGACCGGTGTGCTTAACGACGTCAGGTCGATCGGCGCGATCGTGCGTGAGCACCCCGAGTGCGTGCTCATCGTCGACTCGATCACAGGCATCGGCGCGGTGGAGTGCAAGACGGACGAGTGGGGCCTCGATGTCGTCATGACCGGTTCGCAGAAAGGGCTCATGCTGCCGCCGGGGCTGGCCGCGCTCACCGTGAGCGAGAAGGCGTGGCGGGCCTACGAGCGCTCGACGCTGCCGAAGTTCTACTTCGACTGGATGAAGTACAAGAAGAACGTCGAGAAGGACACGACGCCCTTCACGCCGGCTGTCTCGCTCGTGCTCGGCCTCAATGAGGCCCTCACGATGATCAAGCAGGAGGGTCTCGAGAACACGATCGCTCGTCACGCCCGTCTCGCCGAGGCGACGCGGCGGGGGTGCGAAGCGCTCGGCCTGAAGCTCTTCGCGCCGCCCGAGGGCCGCGGCAACGCCGTGACGCCCGTGTGGGTGCCGGAGGGCGTGGACGGGAAGGCCATCGTCAAGATCATGAAGGACAAGTACGGCGTGACGATCGCGGGCGGCCAGGACGACTACGCGGGGCGCATCTTCCGCATCGGCCACCTGGGCTACTTCGGCGAGTTCGACATCATCACGACGCTCGCGGCGCTCGAGATGACGCTCGCCGAGCTCGGCTATCCGTTCGAGCGCGGCGCAGGGATCAGCGCCGCGGAGTCCGTCTTCATGGAAGGGTAGGGGAGACGCTGTGAAGGTACTCGTTGCTGAACGCATCGCCGAATCAGGCGTGGCGCTGCTCAGAGAGAAGTTCGACGTCGACGTCAAGACGGAGCTCACTCCTGAGCAGCTCATCGCTGAGATCCCGACCTACGACGCGCTCATCGTGCGCTCGGCCACGCGCGCGACCCGCGAGGTCATCGAGGCCGGGACGAACCTCAAGATCATCGGGCGCGCCGGCGTGGGCGTCGACAATGTCGACGTGGACGCCGCGACCGAGCGGGGCATCATCGTGTGCAACGCGCCAACGTCGAACATCGTGTCGGCCGCCGAGCAAACGATGGCGCTCATGCTCGCGATCGCGCGCAAGACGCCGCAGGCCAACGCGAGCATGAAGCAGTGCAAGTGGGAGCGCTCCAAGTTCACGGGCTCTGAGCTGTACGAGAAGACACTTGCGATCTTCGGCCTGGGCCGCATCGGCTCGCTCGTCGCTGAGCGGGCGCGCGCGTTCGGCATGAACCTCATCGGCTACGACCCCTACATCAGCGAGTCTCGCGCCGCCGAGATGGGCATCACGGTATACGAGAGCGTCGACGACATCCTGCCGCTTGCCGACTTCATCACGGTGCACCTGCCCAAGACCAAAGAGACGATCGGGATGTTCGGACCCGAGCAGTTCGCGAAGATGAAGGACGGCGTCTACCTCGTCAACACCGCGCGCGGAGGCATCTACCAGATGGATGCGCTCGTCGAGGCGCTCAGGAGCGGCAAGGTCGCCGGCTGCGGTATCGACGTCTACGAGGTCGAGCCGTGCACCGACTCGCCCCTGATCGAGTTCGAGAACGCCATCCTCACCCCGCACCTCGGCGCGAGCACCGCCGAGGCTCAGGATCGCGCCGGCGAGCAGATCGCCGAGTACGTCGCGCTCGGCCTGGAGGGTCGCATGGTGCCTACGGCCGTCAACGTGGCGCCCGTGCCGCCTGAGGTCATGGAGAAGGTCGGACCCTACATCGACCTCGCACAGGACATGGGCACGATGCTCGCCCAGCTCGCGCACGGGGGGGTCGAGGAGCTCGACGTCATGACGATCGGCGCTCTCGCCGAGCTCGACACCCGCATAGTGCGCACCGCGGCGCTCAAAGGTCTGCTGTCGCGCGCCACCGACGAGGCCGTGAACTTCGTGAACGCGGACTACCTCGCGGACCAGCGAGGCATCCGGGTCACCGAGACCAGGCGCGCCGAGACGCACGACTACGTCTCGATGCTGATGCTGCGGGCGAGTACGCCCCACGGGCCTGTGGAGATCGGCGCTGCGCTCATCGGCAAGAAGGACGAGCCGCGCATCGTGACGCTCTTCGGCTACGACCTCGACTTCGCGCCGAGCAAGCACATGGCGTTCTTCCGCTACCCGGACCGGCCGGGCATGATCGGCAAGGTCGGCACGGTGCTCGGCAGCCAGTCCATCAACATCGGGTCGATGCAGGTCGGGCGCACCGAGGCCGGTGGGCAGGCCCTCATGGCGCTCACGGTGGACGCGCCGCTCGACGCGGCGGTGCTCGAGCGCATCCGCACAGAGGCGGTCATGGACGACGCCTGGTACGTGCAGCTGTAAGCGTGCAAGAATAGGGCAGGGACTGGACAGAGGTCCACGACCGGAGGATGCGGCACCCGGCCGGCGGCACCTGAACGGAGCCGCCGGCCGGTCCGCGTCTATCCGATGAGCGGAAGCCGGCGCGTGTCGCGCGGTCGGCTTGCCGCGCACCTCTGACACTCACAAGCGAGTTCTGGAGGACGGTGCGCTATAATCCCGCGCATGACGCACATCGCTCACATCCTTGCACTCGGCCTGCGACTTATGCAGCCGGCCGCCGTCCGCTGACGGCCTGAGCGCGCCGGCGCCCGCAGCGTCCCGTTCGTCTGAACCAGCAAGGAGTCATCGATGAGCACCTCAGACCGCGTCTTCATCTTCGACACCACCCTGCGCGACGGTGAGCAGTCCCCCGGCGCGTCGATGAACACAGACGAGAAGCTCGAGATCGCCCGTCAGCTCGTGCGTCTGGGCGTCGACGTGATCGAGGCTGGCTTCCCGATCTCGAGCCCCGGCGACTTCGAGAGCGTGCGGCGCATCGGGGCTGAGGTGGGTGATGCCGCTGTCGTCTGCGGGCTGACGCGCGCGGTGCCCAAAGACATCGACGTTGCGGCCGACGCGCTCAAGACGGCGGTCCGCCCGCGCATCCACACCGGCATCGGCGTCTCGGAGTCGCACCTCAGAGACAAGCTGCGCATCACGCGCGAGACGGCGCTCGAGCGGGCCGTCGCCGCCGTCAAACATGCGCGACGCTACGTCGACGACGTCGAGTTCTACGCGGAAGACGCTGGCCGCGCTGAGCCCGAGTTCCTCTACAGGATGGTCGAAGCGGTCATCGAGGCCGGCGCCACCGTCGTCAACATCCCTGACACGACCGGCTACTCGTACCCTGAGGTGTTCGGTGCGCTCATCTCCGGGCTCATGGAGCACGTCGACGGCATCGAGGGCGTGACCGTCTCAGTCCACTGCCACAACGACCTGGGGCTTGCGACAGCCAACGCGCTCGCTGGCGTCAAGGCGGGCGCGCGTCAGGTCGAGTGCACGATCAACGGCCTCGGAGAGCGCGCGGGCAACACCGCGATGGAGGAGGTCGTCATGGCGCTCAAGATGCGCCGCGACGTCTTCGGCGTCGACACGAACATCAACACGAAGGAGATCACGAGGGCATCTCGCCTCGTGTCGAGCATCACCGGCATCGTCGTGCAGCCCAACAAGGCTATCGTCGGCGCGAACGCGTTCGCGCACTCGAGCGGCATCCACCAGGACGGTGTGCTCAAGGAGCGCACGACTTACGAGATCATCGACCCTGCCGACGTGGGGGCGGGGGGCAGCTCGATCGTGCTCACGGCCCGCAGCGGCCGCCATGCGCTGCGCCACCGGCTCGAAGCGCTCGGCCTCATCGTCTCCGACGAGGAGTTCGAACGCGTGCACGAGGAGTTCCTCGCGCTCGCGGACAAGAAGAAGGAGGTCTACGACGAGGACCTCGAGGCGCTCGTGGGCGAGACCGAGCGCTCCGCGAGCGAGGTCTACCACCTCGAGCACCTCCAGGTGATGTGCGGCGACCCGGGCATCCCGACGGCGACCGTCGAGCTCGTCGACCGTGAGGGCGACCACCTCATCGACTCCAGCCACGGCACCGGGCCGGTCGACGCAGTCTACAAGGCCATCAACCGCATGATCGACGTGGACAACGACCTCACCGAATTCCGCGTGGAGGCCGTAACGCGCGGCATCGACGCGCTCGGCGAGGTGACGATCCGCGTCACGAGCCCGGACGGCCGCGTCTTCACGGGGCGCGGCGCCCACTCGGACATCATCGTGGCCTCTGCCCGCGCGTACCTGAACGCGCTCAACCGTCTCATCGTGAGCGTGAAGCCGGAGTTCGAAGAGGAGCTGTGAGCGCCATCGCCTGTGCGCGGGCGGCCTCTCGCGTTCCTGTGTGCACTCGCGCTAGTATGGCGACTCGATTTGGAAGGAGTCAGATGCCTCGCCCGATGACGATCACCGAGAAGATCCTCGCCGCCCACGCGGGCCTGCCCGAGGTCGAGCCCGGGCAGCTCATCAACTGCAGGCTCGACCTTGTGCTCTCGAACGACGTCACGGCGCCCATCGCCATCAAGGAGTTCCGCCGCATCGGTGTCGAGCGCGTCTGGGACCCCACGCGCATCGCGCTCGTGCCCGACCACTACACGCCGAACAAGGACATCAAGAGCGCCGAGCAGGCCAAGATGGTCCGCGACTTCGCGCGCGAGCAGAAGATCACGCACTACTACGAGATCGGCTGTATGGGCGTCGAGCATGCGCTGCTCCCTGAGCAGGGTGTCGTCGTGCCGGGCGACGTGATCATCGGGTCCGACTCGCACACGTGCACCTATGGCGCCCTGGGTGCGTTCGCGACCGGCGTGGGTTCGACCGACGCCGCGGCCGGGTACGCGACCGGCGAGGCGTGGTTCAAGGTACCCGAGTCCATCAAGTTCGTCATCGAGGGTGAGCTGTCTGCGTGGGTGAGCGGCAAGGACGTGATCCTGCACATCATCGGCATGATCGGGGTGGATGGGGCGCTCTACCAAGCGATGGAGTTCACCGGCTCGACGATCCGGCGCCTCGGCATGGACGACCGCATGACGATCTGCAACATGGCCATCGAGGCGGGGGCGAAGTCCGGCATCATCGCCTTCGACGAGGTGACAGAGGTCTACGTCACGGGCCGCGCGGAGCGCCCGTGGACCGTGTACGAGAGCGATCCGGACGCGGCCTGGGCGCGCGTCATCGAGATCGACGCCTCCACGATCGTGCCCACGGTGGCCTGGCCGCACCTGCCGAGCAACACGAAGCCGGCGGCTGAGTCGCGCGACGTCACGATCGACCAAGTCGTCATCGGCAGCTGCACGAACGGGCGCCTCGAGGACCTTCGAATCGCCGCCCGCGTGCTCGAGGGCCGCAAGACGCACCCTGACGTGCGCCTCATCGTCATCCCCGCCACGCAGCAGGTCTACCGCGACGCGATGCGTGAGGGGCTCATCGACATCTTCCTCGACGCGAACGCGGCGGTCTCGACGCCGACGTGCGGCCCGTGCCTGGGCGGGCACATGGGGATCCTCGCGGCCGGCGAGCGCTCAGTCGCGACCACGAACCGCAACTTCGTGGGCCGCATGGGCGACCCCTCGAGCGAGGTCTACCTCGCGAGTCCGGCTGTGGCCGCGGCGTCTGCGGTGGCGGGCCACATCGCGCTGCCGGAGGACCTGGACTGAGGCGCCACACGAGCCGGCGCTGGGCCGGGCGCCTCGGGGCACCACAGCGCCTCGAGGCACCGCTGGACTCGCGAGCGCGCCAGCGACTCAGCGAAGTCTTCCTGAGCGAAGACGAAGTTTCAGTGACGGCGGGCGCGTCTGGCGTGATACTTGTTGTGCCTGAGGGTGTGTGTTGCTAGATTCTGCGACGGCTTCCGGCTCGACTTCGAGCCGTCTCGGACGTGCTGGCTTCACGCCGGCGTCGAGCGAAAGGTGAACATGGCGATCGAGACGAACGGTTCCAAGAGGGCATCGGTCGATTCGGTGATCAAGTGGCTCGCGATCGCGTCGTTCGCGGCTGTCGCCCTCATCCTGACGCTGGGGCTGTGGATCGTGGCCACAGGCATCATGGACCCGCCCGCTCCGCGCAGCTTCTACGAGAAGCAGATCGAACTGCTCGAGGAGGTCGTCAAGGAGAAGCCCAAGGTGGCCGCTGCGTGGGGTGACTGGGCCCGCGCGCTCATCGTGGCCAAGCAGTACTCCGCCGCCGAGCGCGTCATCGAGCGCGGTGAGAAGGTCGTCGGCACGAAGACGCCGGAGCTCAACCTCGAGCGCGCCCGCCTCGCGCTCGCACGCGGTGACCACGACGAGGCGCTCAAGCTGGCCGAGCAGACGCTCAAGGTCACTACGGCGTTTCGCGAGAAGGAGCTCAAAGCGCTCGAGGAAAAGGCCATCTTTCCCGACCCGCGGGTCGTCCGCGGTCCGGTCATGGCCGAAGCCGCCGCGATGAAAGGCGACCTGCTCGCGGCGAAGAAGCGGTGGGACGAGGCCCTCAAGGCGTACTCGATCGCGGTCTACGAGGAGCCTGAGAGCGCGGACTACCTCGTCAAGCGCGGCAGCGTCTATATCGAGACCGGCGATGAGAAGAAGGCGCGCGCCGACTTCGAGCGCGCGCTCACGTTCATCCCCGACTTCGAGCCTGCGCTCACGGGTCTGAAGCGACTCGAGAAGGGAACCTCAAAGTGACCGAGGAGACCACCGTACACGCGGAGGCCGACGCCGGCGCTGCAGCCGGCGACGTCAAGCGGGAGCGCAAGGCGCGTCGCCGCTCGCAGCGTCTGCGCACCGCGCTCGCGCTCATCCTGGCCCTGCTCGTGTTGCTGCTGCTCACGCTGAGCGCCTTCGTCGTGAGGCTCATGACGCCGGTCGGCACGCCCGAGAAGGCGGAGCTCTCCGAAGGCATGGAGTGGGTCCGCTCGATGTACGGCTGGGGCAAGAGGGAGAACCAGCAGCTGTACGGGCCCACCGACGTGGCGATCGCACCCGACGGTGCGATTTGGGTCAACGACCCGCAGCGCTTCCAGCTCATCGGCTTCAACCCGGACGGCAGCTACCGCGCGCTCATCCACAAGGGACCCGGCTACATGATGCCGCAGGCCTTCGACATCAGCGACGACAACGAGATCTACATCGCCGACTTCGGTGCCCAGAAGATCCGCGTCTTCACGCCGGAGAACGAGGAGTTGCGCAGCTGGGACAGCTCGCTTCCCACCGAAGTCGCCGTGCAGGGCGACCGCGTCGTGGTCGGCCAGCGAGACGGGGTTGCCGTCTACGACACCAAAGGCACGCTCATCCAGTCCTGGGGCTCGCGCGGCAAAGGCGACGACCAGGTCGACATCGTGCGGGGAGTGGCCATCGGGCCGGACGGCTCCATCTACATCTCCGATACGCAGAATCACCGCGTCAAGGCCTACACGGCGAACGGCAAGCCCAAGTGGACCTACCCGACCCGGGCGCAGATGGAGAAGTGGGCGAAGGAGGCGGCTGAGGGCAAGAAGACCGAGAAGCCCTTCCAGCTCCCGGCGGGCATGACGTTCGACGGAGCTGGGCGCCTCGTGCTCGTGGACCCCTTCGAGTTCGAGATCATGGTGCTCGACCCTGAGACCGGCAAGGTCGAAAAGACCTACGGCGAGTACGGCGAGAAGGACGGGAAGTTCGGGTACCCCACGTCGATCGCGTACGACCGCACTCGCGACTGGTTCGCCGTCGCCGACACGGCGAACAACCGCGTCCAGATCGTGCGGATCGAGGGCAGTGGCGGCGGGCTTCTGAGCGGTGTGGCCCGCGCGACCGTGGGACCCGTGTGGGTGTGCGCGATCCCGCTCGTCCTTCTGCTCCTGGCCCTGGCGGTGGCGTCGCGCCGCCGTGCTACCCGGCGGCAGCAACAGGAGGGCGACGTCACGGAAGATGCAGACCCGGTGCTTGACCCGGCAGCCTTTCCTGCCGATAGAGAAGATGTGAAGGTTTCTTCAGACTAGGTCTTCCGAACGGCCGCCCGGATGTGCCATACTCTGTGCGGCGGTAGACCTTAGTCTGCGGCTGGGATGCTTCGCGCGACCCGCTCACGTGCGGGTCGCGGGCATGAATCTGATCTCGGGAAGGAGGTGCTGTCAAAGAGATGAGAACTGACACATCACGTTCGAATGGAGTAACCATGAAGAAGATGACCCTCTTGGTCGTTCTGGTGGTCGCGTTCATGGCCATCGCCGCTTCCGCCTACGCCATCGGCCCCGCGTACTTGACCTGGACCGCCGGTGGCGCCAACGCCGGTACCGGCGGCCCGCACCAGAACTACCAGCTCAACACCGAGAAGTGCGCCGTGTGCCACTCGGTCCACGCTGCGGCCGTATCGAACGCCGCTGCGGGCGTGTTCGGACCCGACGCCATCGGAGCCGCTGAGACCCAGCTGCTCCTCCGTAGCTCGGTCGCGGACGCCTGCACGTACTGCCACATCACCTCGACCGTCGCCGGTCTGCAGATCTACAACGGTGTGGCTACGAACTACCAGAACGACGACGTCTACGGCCACAACGGCTCGACGTCGGCCGAGTGCGCTGACTGCCACGCCGTCCACGGCGCGGACACCTTCGGCGGCTTCATCGCTGGCAAGATCCTGAAGAAGAACCAGGGCCTCGTCGGCAACGTCGCCAACCAGGTCCAGAGCGAGGCGAACACCACGCTTTCAGGCCTCGTCACGTCGCCTGCTGGTGATGTCTTCAACGCCACGGCTGTGACGTCCGGCAACGTCGGCGACATCCAGGTCACCGCGTTCTGCACGCGCTGCCATAAGACGTTCTCTGACGCCTCCGAGACCACGATCACGGCCGCTGGCTACTTCATGCAGTGGAACGGAATGACCAGCTTCGGCTCCCGTGACTACAAGAACCACCCGCTGAAGGGCGCTGACGCCTCCTTCTCCGCCTCCGGTGCCAACTACACCGGTCAGGTCGCGTGGGCCGGCTCAGAGACGTGCCGTTCGTGCCACGCTGCCGGTTCGACCCGCCGTTCCACCTCCTACGGTGGCCCGGGCGGCCTCGTGGAATGGTCGTTCCCGCACCACACGCCGGGGAACGCGAACTTCCTCGTCTCGGGCACGAGCCTGGCCGACGCCAACATCGGCATCGACAACACCGCCGTCACCAAGCCGGCCGGCTCGAACGTCGTGAGCGATGCCGCGGTTGATGGTGTCTGCCTCCGCTGCCACAAGCAGAACGCCACCACCGGCGTTGGCGTGGACTTCTAGTTCGCGCAGCACGTGCGCACTATCTGCACAACCGCGAGGAGCGGGGTCCGCACAGGGCCCCGCTCCTTCATGTGCGGCGGTACGCGAGCCGGTGAGCACTCGCTGAAGCAACCTGAGCGTGGCACCCTTCTCGCTTGTGCCGTATCATCGGACGGCCGCCCTCACGTTGCGGCGCGCCCCCGCCTGTCCGGCATAGCGCGGAAAGGATCGTGTCACCCCACCACGGCCCCATGCCCACGAGACCTCGCCTCATCGTATCGCTCTCACGCCGGGGGCTCGTGACCGCGGCGCTCGTCGGCGTCGCCGTCGTCGCAGTCGCTACCGCGGTGATGACCTCGAGGCCGGCGTCGTGCGCCTCGTGTCATGCTATGCGTCCGTATGTGCGTTCGCTCGCCGAGTCTTCCCATGCCCAGGTCGGGTGCTACGCGTGTCACCTGCCGGGCGGCGCGTGGAGCTACCCGTCGTTCAAGGCGCGGGAGTGGGGTCCGATGCTCGCCGGTGCGCTCACCAAGCGCGGAGTCACGGGCTCCTCCGACGGAGTGGCCACGGCGGCATGCCTGCGTTGCCACGAACCGGTGATGGACGGGCCGCTTGTCGGAAACGGCACACGCATCGACCACGCCGCCTGCACCGTGAGCTCGGACGGCTGCACGAGTTGTCACAGCACAACAGCGCACGGCGCTGCCACCCGCTGGCGACGCTCGCCGGTGATGGAGGAGTGCATCCGCTGCCACGTGACGTACAAGGCGCCCACGGAGTGCGACACGTGCCACGAGGGTCGCCGTGAGCGTGACCGGCTGCGTCGCGGACCGTGGCAGGTCACGCACGGGAAGACGTGGCGGACGACCCACGGTCTGGGAGACCTGCGCTATTGCGGCACGTGCCACCCGGCTGACTACTGCGTACGCTGCCACGGTACCCCGCTGCCCCACGGCGTCGATTTCGGACGCACGCACGGCGCGGCAGCGACGAGTCCGGGCGCGAAGTGTGCCGACTGCCACGATACCAAGACGCTGTGCGAGGACTGCCACGGCATGCCCATGCCGCACCCCGCAGGCTATCTGCCCGATCACCCGAAGGCGGTCGACCGCTACGGCGAGAAGGTCTGCGCCCGCTGCCACCTCATCGCGCAGGACTGTGAGGGGTGTCACGCCGCCCACATCCACCCGGCCACGACCGAGGGCACTCTCGGCGGGCCCGGCGGGCTCATCGGCGTGCCGAACCCGGGCGGTGTCCGGCGATGAGCCTCGACGCAATCATCAAGCGGGTCTTCGGCGAGCTCGACACGCAGGCGATGCTGCAGTCGCTTCGCGAGGTCATCGCGGAGCCGACGTCGAACCTGACGCTGTCCGTGCTGCTCGTGAGTGTCGTGAGCCTCATCCTGCTCATCGTGGTCGTGGCCATCCTCATGCTCGTCGTCGGCACCGAGGACGAGGATGAGGATGAGGACGATAAGGACGGCGGCGCGCAGGCGCCCGAGAACGCCGCGGCCGCCGCTGGGAGCACCGCGTCCGAGGGCGCTTCGTCCGGAAGCTCTCGTGCTGCTGCGAAACGCCGCCTGAGTGACCGCGTGGCGCCCGACTCGCGCTTGGGGCGCGTGCTCGCGCTTGCGGGAGGCGCGCTCGTGCCGCTGCTTCTCACTGCGGCCATCGTGGCGTCGTACACGATTTCGTCGTATGACGCGTACTGCCTCACCTGTCACGCCACTCAGATCGCCGCCGGCGCCGCTGCGTCCGCCTCATCGACGGCGACCGGTACCGCCGACACAGGCCCCCATGCGGGGCCGAGGTGCGTCGCGTGCCACGAAGGGCCGCTCGCCACCTCCGTGGTCGGCAACTCACTCGACCGAGCGCGTCACCTCGTGGCGTTCGCGGTCGGCCGGCGCGAGGGTCGCGGCGCCGTGGTGCCCTCGGAGCGTTGCCTGTCCTGCCACTCAGCGATTGTGGACCGGGTGCTCGCCGATGTGGAGCGTGGGCTGCTCATGTCGCACGCAGAGCCGGTCGCAGCAGGCGTTCCGTGTGGCGAATGCCATCGCGACTCCGGGCACCGTGACGCGCGGCTCGAACCTGGGATGTCGGCGTGTCTCGTGTGTCACGACGACATCCAAGCGTCCGCTGCGTGCTCGACCTGTCACACGAAAGAGACGTCGTTCGCGGCGCGCGACCGCCGTGTGTTCGTGCCGACCCAGACCATCGGCCGTGGCGATTGCGGCGGGTGCCACTCGCAGGCTACGTGCGATTCGTGCCATGGGATGCGTATGCCCCACGACATCCAGTTCCTTTCCTACGAGCATGCACGCTCAGCCGGCTTCGACAAGAAGGAGTTGTGCTGGCGCTGCCATACCATGGACGACTGCGGCAAGTGCCATGAGGTGCGTCCCCGCAGCGTGGGTTACTGGGGGCATACCACGGGCGACTCGTGGAAGAGGCAGCACGGCAAGGTGCAGCCGGGTGTGGTCGCCGGCTGCGGCTGTCACGGGCGCAGCCCGTACGTGAAGGCCGGCAAGGACTACTGCCTAGCCTGTCACGACCCCGGGATCCGATAGGACCGGGCCGGTAAGCGCCCGGGTAGATGCGCGACTCTTCGGCGTGCACGCTGTGAACGCCCGGCATCGATGACGGTACCGGGCGTTCTGCTATCCTGCTCGCACGCAAGCGGCACTCGGCCGCGCGATGGACGACCGTGGAGGACACACGCGCATGAAGTTCACCGGCACCGCGCACAAGTACGGGCGCGACATCGACACCGACGTCATCATCCCGGCGCGCTACCTGAACACGAGCGACCCGGCCGAGCTCGCCAAGCACTGCATGGAGGACCTCGACCCCGGCTTCGTGGGCAAGGTGTCGCCCGGTGACATCCTCGTCGCGGATGAGAACTTCGGCTGCGGCTCGAGCCGCGAGCACGCGCCCATCTCGATCAAGGCGGCGGGCGTCTCAGTCGTCATCGCCAAGAGCTTCGCGCGCATCTTCTACCGCAACGCCATCAACACAGGCCTTCCCATCATGGAGGCGCCCGAGGCCGTCGACGGCATCTCCGACGGCGACCGCGTGAGCGTGGACGCCGATGCCGGCACGATCACGAACGAGACCACGGGGCAGACCTACCGCGCGCAGCCATTTCCACCCTTCGTGAAGGACATCATCGAGAAGGGTGGCCTCATCGAGGCGGTCAAGGAGAAGCTCAGGGCGTAGGCGGCGGGCGCGCCGGCGCGGGAGTGCCTCTCCAGGACGGCGTGGATCCGCCTTCGCACCAGTAGGTGAGAATCCCCGAAAAGACCGTGGCAAGCGTTCGTCATCAGGCTGTGTGCATGCCTCGACTGCCTCGACATGATGACGTCATCATCCCCGACTCCAAGCTCCGCTGCTGCCTGGATCCTTCGCACGCATCCGGGCGTCACGCGACGAGGATATGACACAGAGGTCCTGAACCCACGGGCATGCGACTTGAGTTATACGCAATGTTCTTGTACTGTGCGTATAACTTGAGGAGGTCGTGCGGTGCAACGACAGCCACTTGAAATCCAGACGCTCTACGCCGAACTGCTCGAGCAGCTGAGCGCCTACGAGGCCTTGCGAGCCATCGGTCACACCCCCGGCTCGTTCGTGACCAAGAAGATCAAGGGTCAGGAGTACTACTACTTCCAGTACGTGGGCCCGGGCGGCGCGAGGTCCCAGACGTACCTAGGCCGGCGTGATTCATCGCTTGATGCGCTGGCAGAGCGGTTCGCCGAGGGACGGGCTGGCATCGCGGAGAACCAGAGAACCATCGAGCGGCTGGCCGCTCTGCTGCGCGCCGGTGGCGCGATGATGACGGATGTGCCCTCAGCGCGGGTCCTCCGTGCGCTAGCCGACGCGGGCGTGTTCCATGTCGGCGGCGTACTTGTCGGAACCCATGCGTTCGTCGTGCTTGGCAACCTCCTGGGAGTCCGTTGGGGCACCTCTCTTCGGACTCAGGATGTCGACATCGCGGCTGACGCCAAGCTGGACATCGCGGTGCCCGGTGACGACGCCGACTTGCCTTCGGCCCTGGACAGTCTTCAGATGGGGTTCCTCCCGATGCCGGGTCTTGACCCAGAGAGCCCCACCACCTCGTTCAAAGTGCGAGGACAGAGTCTCCGCGTGGACCTCCTGACGCCGAGCGCTCGTGCACAGTCGCGTCCAGTGAGACTGCCGAGACTGGCGGCAGCGGCGCAACCCGTGAGGTTCTTGGACTACCTGATCGAGTCGCCCGTGAGGGCGGCGGTGGTGAACGGGGGGGTCGTTGGTGTGAATGTGCCGGATCCGGCGCGCTTCGCCCTGCACAAGCTGATCGTCGCAGGGGAGCGGCCAGCCGCAATGCAGGTCAAGCGCGACAAAGACCTCTCGCAGGCGGCAGAGATGCTCGAGGTGCTTCACTCGGATCGGCCGGGAGATCTTGCCCTTGCCTGGCAGGCGCTGAGCTCCCGCGGGGATTCCTGGCAGCGCCGGGTGCTGGCGTCGACGGCCGGACTCGAGCGGTTCTCTCCCGCCGCGGCACGAATCGTTCGGAGGCTTGCCGAGTAGGGCTTGCCGAGTAGGCAGGAGAGTGAGGCGCGGCTGCCAGCCGGCGTATCCGTTCGGACATTCGGAGGGCATCTCAAGTTCAGGATGCTACGTTTCAGCGGTGAGCGGGACCGCTGCTGGGCAGGATGCCTCAGTGCGGCATGACCCCTAGCCTTGAGATGCTTCCATGGCTTCGGTGAAGCGAGCCTGGGCTCAACGGTGTGCGTGACCGCAGTGCGCGTACTCACGATGCGCTCGCCCACGGTGTCGGCGCCGTCCGCTACACTGTCCGCACCGTCTCACGCGAGTCTTCGAGGAGCGTTCACGTGACCACGTACCGAATCTGCCTGCTGCCCGGCGACGGCATCGGACCCGAGATCACCGCCGAGGCGGTGAAGGTGCTCGGTGTCATCAGCGAGCGCCACGGTGTGACGTTCGAGTTCGAGGAGGCGCTGCTCGGCGGTATCGCCATCGACACGACGGGTACCGCGCTGCCCGACGCGACGCTCGAGGCCGCGCACCGCGCCGACGCCGTCCTGCTCGCCGCCATCGGCGGACCGAAGTGGGACACCACCGATCCGGCCAAGCCGCGGCCCGAACAAGGACTCTTGGGCATCCGCAAGGCGCTCGGCCTGTTCGCGAACCTTCGCCCGGTCAAGATCTTCGACGCGCTGCGCGACGCGTCCTCGCTCAAGCCCGAGTACCTCGAGGGCGTGGATATGCTCATCGTGCGCGAGCTCACCGGAGGACTGTACTTCGGCGCCCGTGCGCGAGAGGTGGGTGTCGAGGGCGCCGCGACCGGCGGCGGACCCGGCATGCGCGCCTACGACACGATGGACTACCGCGAGTTCGAGATCGAGCGCATCGCGCACACGGCCTTCGAGGCGGCGCGCACCCGCAGCGGGCGCGTCCACAGCGTCGACAAGGCCAACGTGCTCGAGTCGAGCCGGCTGTGGCGCGAGGTCGTGCATCGTCTGCACGACGCGGAGTACGCCGACATCGAGCTCATCGACCAGCTCGTCGACAACACCGCGATGCAGCTCATCCGCACGCCCGCGCAGTTCGACGTGATGGTCACCGAGAACATGTTCGGCGACATACTGTCTGACGAGGCGTCGATGCTCACCGGGTCTCTCGGCATGCTCGCGAGCGCCTCGCTCGGCGACGGGACCGCGCTCTACGAGCCGAGCCACGGCAGCGCTCCCGACATCGCGGGCCAAGGGGTCGCCAACCCCCTCGCGATGCTGCTCTCGGTCGAGCTGATGCTGCGCCACAGCTTCGCCATGCATGCCGCCGCCGACGAGCTCGCCGCGGCGATCGAGGGCGTGCTCGCGGACGGTTGGCGCACGCGCGACATCGCCGACGCGCAGACGCCGCAGGAGCGCATCGTGGGCACCGCCGCGATGGGCGACCTCGTGGCTGGGCGGTTGTCGGCGTGACGAAGGGGCGGGCGCGACGCGCGGGGCCTCGTGCGGCGCAGCGAGTGCCGCGCGACATGGTCGCGGTCCTGCTCGTCGCGGCGGGGATCGCCGGCCTCGTCTCGCTCGCCGGGGCCAGCTCGCAGGCCCAGGCCACCGACGAGGGGGCCGTGGTGCTGGGACTCGCCGGCCTGGTGGCGGCCGTCGCACTCGTCACGTCGCCCGCGGCAGTGCCGGCACGCTCGCGCCTGGGCGTAGCCTGGGGTGGTTTCATGGCGTGGTCGCTCGGTTGCGCGCTCCTGTCGGGGCGCGTGTGGGCCTCGCTCATGGGCGAGGTCACGAACCTGCTCGGCTGGTTCGCGCTCGCGGCGCTCACGCTCATCGCACTCGCAGTCTCCCACCGGGCCGGAGCGGTGCGCAGGACCCTCTCGGTCGCAGCGCCCTTCGTGGTGTTCGGTCAGACCGCCGCGACACTCGTGCAGCTTGCTACGGGGACGACGCCCCGAGGTTCGCTGCCGAACTCCACCTACCTCGGCGAGGCGCTTCTGCTGCTCCTGCCCTTCGTGCTCGACGAGGAGGACGCGTGGCCTGCGCTCACGTACTCGCAGCGGACCGCGCTCGCCGTGAGCGCGGTCGTCGCACTCGCGGCAGCGGGCTCTCGCGTCGCCGCGCTCGCTGGGGTGGCGTGGCTCATCTGGGCGCTCGTGCTGCGCAGGGAGCTGCCCCGTGCGCGCCGTGTCGCTGTGACCGCGGGACTCGTCGCGTTCGTCGTGGCGGGCGGCCTGCTGTTCGCTCGCGCCGAGGTCATGGGCTCGCTCGGAACCTCTACGCTGGGGGAGCGTCCTCAGATGTGGCGCGCGGCCGCTCTAGCCGTCGCCGAGCGCCCGCTTATCGGCTACGGCCCCGACGGCTTCGTCGCGGGCGGCGTCGCCGTCACGACGCCTGAGCTGGCGCGCGCAGAGCCGGTCCTCGTCTTCAGACCCGGTGCCGTCGACCCGCACAACCTGCTCGCATGGGTCGCCGTATCGACGGGCGTGCCAGGGCTCGTGCTGTTCCTCTGGTGGATCGCGGAGCTTGGACTCTCGTGGCGCGCCGCCGCACGCGAGCGGGGCGCCCTTCCGCGAAGCGCCGCCCCGGCGTGGGCCCTGTCCGCGACAGCCGCCGTGCTCCTCACGGCGCCGGCGACACTGCAGGTCCTGCCCCTGCTGGGTGTGGTCGCCGGTCTGTCGCTTCCCCGGGCGCATCGGGACACTGCGCCTGCCGGCCAGCGCCCGCTCGTGACAGCGGTCGCCGCGTATGCCGTTCCGGTCATCTTTGGGATCGGAGCGCTCGCGTTCTCGCTCAACGCCGCGACGAGGCTGCCTTTGGAGATCCACGATGAGCAGCGCTCGCCACGGTTGGCGCCCGCGGCGCAGCGAGCGATGGATGTCTGGCGATGCGACCCGCACCTCGCACACCTCGCATCGCTGCACTGGGGCTGGGCGGCGAGGGTGGACCGCGAGGTCGCGGTGCGACGGCTTGATCTCGTGGCCATCGGGCGGGCAGTGGCTCTCGACGCCCGCGACCCGTTCGTGGCGCTGGAGCGTGCCCGGACCTTGAGCTTCTACGGAGCGCCTGACGCCGCGATCGAAAGCGCGTACCGCGCCACGTTCGAGCGGTGGGAGCTGTATCCGGCGGCAAGGGCCGAGTACGCGGCGTTCCTCGCGCAGCGCGGCCGTGACGCCGAAGCTCGAGAGCAGGTCGCGATAGCCGAGCTCGTGGACGACCAGGACGGCGAGCGCATCAGAGCTCTCGAGACTGCCCGAAAAGCCCTCGGCGAGTAACGACGGTGTCGCTGCAGCCCGCCAAGCTCGAGACGTCCTCATCGCCCGATTCGCCCGCAGCTTCCCTCATCTCGCGCTACACTATGCTGCACCTGCTACCCGGCGCCTGGAGAGAGGGGTGCGTGATGTCGCTGCCGACCGTGGACTACATCTGGATGGACGGCGAGTTCGTCGAGTGGGACAAGGCGCAGGTACACGTCCTCACGCATGCGCTCCACTACGGCTCCGGCGTCTTCGAGGGAGAGCGGTGCTACGAGACCGCCGACGGCCCCGCGATCTTCCGCTCGCGCGACCACGCCGAGCGTCTGCTCCGCAGCGCCAAGATGCTCTTCATGGACCCCGGCTACACCGCCGGCGAGATCATGGAGATCAAGCGCGAGCTCATCCGTAAGAACAACCTCAAGAGCTGCTACATCCGCCCGGTCATCTTCCGCGGCTACGGCGTCATGGGTCTCAACCCGCTGCCCGCGCCTGTGCAGTTCTTCATCGCCGTGTGGCCGTGGGAGGCCTACCTCGGCGAGGAGGGGCTGAAGCACGGTGTCGACGTGGGCGTGTCGAGCTGGCGCCAGCGCGGCATCAACGCGACCCCGCCGGCGATCAAGGCGACCGGCCAGTACCTCAACAGCTCCTTCGCGCGCCTCGAGGCCAACCGCCACGGCTACGCCGAGGCGATCCTCCTGAACGAGGAGGGCAGGGTCTGCGAGGGCACCGGCGAGAACCTGTTCATCGTGCGCGACGGCGTGATCTCGACCCCGCCGGTCTCCGACGGCATCCTCGAAGGCATCACCCGCGACTCGATCATCCAGATCGCCGATGACCTCGGCTACCCGGTCATCGAAGAGTCGCTCGTGCGCACGGACCTGTACACGTGCGACGAGTTCTTCATGACCGGCTCGGCCGCCGAGGTCGTGCCGGTGCGCTCGGTCGACGGCTACGCGCTCGGCGAGCCCGGTCCCGTCACGAAAGAGCTCCAGGCCACGTACTTCCGCGCGGTGCGTGGCGAGGAGCCCGCGTATGAGGAGTGGCTCGACCGCGTCTAGCGGCCGGGAAGACGCATGGTCACGCTCTACGACACCACACTGCGCGACGGCACGCAGCGCGAGGGGCTCTCGCTCTCCGTCGAGGACAAGGTGCGCATCGCGATGAAGCTCGACGCGCTCGGCGTCCACTACATCGAGGGCGGGTTCCCCGGCTCCAACCCCAAAGACATCGAGTTCTTCGAGCGTGCGCGCGGCCTCGAGCTCGAGACGGCCGTCATCACGGCGTTCGGGGCCACGCGCCGCAAGGACGCCGTTCCCGAGGACGACGAGGGGCTTCGCGCGCTACTCGATACCGGCTGCAGTGCACTGTGCATCTTCGGCAAGGCGTGGGACATCCACGTGACCGAGACGCTCAGGACCACGCTCGAGGAGAACCTCGCGATGGTCCGCGATTCGGTCGCCTTCCTCAAGGCGGCTGGACGCACGGTCTTCTTCGACGCCGAGCACTTCTTCGACGGCTACAAGGCGAATCCCGGCTACGCGCTCGAGGTGTGCCGTGTGGCGCGCGAGGCCGGCGCCGACGCGGTCGTGCTCTGCGACACGAACGGCGGCACACTGCCGCACGAGGTGCTGAGGGCGGTCAACGAGGTCGCACTCGCCGTCGACGCGCCGCTGGGGATCCATGCGCACAACGACTCCGGGTGCGCGGTCGCCAACTCGCTCGTGGCCGTCGAGGCGGGCTGCGTGCACGTGCAGGGCACAGCGAACGGCTACGGCGAGCGGGCAGGCAACGCGGACCTCTTCGCGATCGTCGCATCGCTCGTCCTCAAGATGGGTGACGACTGCATCTCGCGCGAGCGGCTCAAGCTCCTCACCGAGACGAGCCACTTCATCGCCGAGACCGCGAACCTCGCCCCGAACCCGCACCAGCCGTTCGTGGGCGCGAGCGCATTCGCGCACAAGGGCGGCGTGCACGCGAGCGCGGCGGCCCGGCTGCCCGAGGCTTACGAGCACGTGGATCCGGCGGCGGTGGGCAACCTCGCACGGGTCGTGGTGAGCGAGCTCGCGGGACGGGCGTCGCTCATGATGAAGGCCAAGGAGCTCGGCATCGAGCTCACGGGCGAGACGGCCGCAGAGGTCCTCGACTCGATCAAGGAGCTCGAGCACCGCGGCTACAGCTTCGAGACCGCCGACGCGTCGCTCGCCATCATGCTCAAGAAGCGCATTGGGACCTACACCCCTCTGTTCCGGCTCGAGAGCTTCCGTGTGATCGCTGAGAAGCGCGAGGACGGGCGCGTGATGACCGAGGCCACGATCAAGGTCCACGTCGAAGGCCACCGCTACATCGCCACAGCTGAGGGCAACGGTCCTGTCAACGCGCTCGACAAAGCGCTCCGGATCGCGATCGAGCGGTTCTACCCGGCCCTGAAGGAGATAACGCTCGAGGACTTCAAGGTGCGCGTGCTCGACGACAAGAAGGGCACGGGCGCCGTCACGCGCGTCCTCATCGAGACCGGCGACCACCACGAGTCGTGGGGGACCGTCGGTGTGTCGGAGAACATCATCGAGGCGTCGTGGGAGGCGCTCGTAGACTCGATCGAGTACGGGCTGTCGAGGAGCGGAGCACCGGACGCCCGGTGAGCGGACGCGTGCCCGCCCCCGGTCACGCCCTGTCCGGAACGCCGCTCACCGAAAGCACGCGCGCCGAGGCAGGAGAACCGTGTCACTTATGGAACCTGAAAACAAAACCGATCCCCTCGAGCGTGTCCGGGAGAGTGGCATGCGGGTCGTCCGGGTGCTCTTCGAGGGTGACTGCCGCTACGGACTGGCTGACGACGATACCGTCACCCTCATCAGTGATGAACCGTTCGCGGCATGGGAGCCTGAGGGCGTGCTTGCCCTGCACGAAGCGCGTCTGCTCGCTCCCACGTTGCCCACGAAGGTCGTGTGCGTGGGCTTGAACTACCGCACCCACATCGCCGAGATGGGTCATGAGATGCCGGCCGAGCCGGTCCTGTTCCTCAAGCCCTCGACATCTGTGATCGGTGCGCAGCAGGTCATACCGCTGCCTCCACAGGTCGGGCGGGTCGACTACGAGGCGGAGCTCGGCGTCGTCATCGGCAGGAGGACGCACAACGCGAGCCGTGAAGAGGCGATGGCCAACGTCCTCGGTTTCACGTGCGGCAACGATGTCACCGCGCGGGACCTGCAGCAGCGTGACGGTCAGTGGACCCGCGCGAAGGGCTTCGACGGCTTCTGCCCCCTGGGCCCGTGGATCGAGACCGATGTCGACCCCTCCGACCTGGCGGTGGAGTGCTACGTCAACGGGGTGCGCCGGCAGGCGGCACGGACGAGCGACATGCTCTTCGACCCGTACGACCTCGTGAGCTTCGCGAGCCGCGTCATGACGCTCGTGCCGGGAGACGTGGTGCTGACCGGCACTCCCGGTGGCATCGGGCCTCTCCATCATGGCGACGTGGTCGAGGTGCGCATCGAGGGCGTGGGCTCGCTCGTCAACGTCGTCGGGGAGCCCTGCTAGGTCTCTTTCCCGCAGCGCCGCTCAGTGCGGTCTCCGGTCGTGCCGCACTTTCCGAACGGAGCCTGCCGCTCATCGCGTGCGAACAACCGTTCGGCTATCCACAGGCACAGCATGTCGGTCCTGCGTGCTATGCTCACCGCGATATCTTGTGGTTCACACCGTTTCGGGGGAGCCGTTCACGTATGCCCGAAGACCGCCTTCGCACGCGCGAGGTGGAGCAGTTGCTTCACGCGTTGCTCGCACTCGACACGACCGACGACGCGTTCGCGTTGCTCCAGGACCTGTGCACGGTGCGAGAGATCCAGGAGATGGCGAGCCGGCTCGAGGTTGCACGGCTGCTCGCCGCGGGCGAGCACTACTCGGCCATCCAGGAGATGACCGGCGCGTCTGCGACGACGATAGCGCGCGTGAGCAAGGCGCTCCACTACGGCGCTGACGGCTACGCGCGCGTGCTCGACCGTCTGGAGCCGCGGCGACATGCCGGCCACGGTTCCAGCACGAGTACCGGCAGCCACCCGGACCGCCACGCCGGCCGACACCCCGCCCTCGACTCCGAGGCCGGGCGTCTGTCCAGCGCCGTAGCGGACGAGTAGGGAAGCGCCCATGTCCTTCGTGCACCTCCACACCCACTCGGAGTACTCGCTGCTCGATGGCGCAGCGCGGGTCAAAGACCTCGTGAGCCGCGCCGCAGAGCTCGAGATGCCCGCGCTCGCCGTCACCGACCACGGGTACATGTACGGCGCGGTCGACTTCTTCCGCACCGCTCAGAAGTCCGGGGTCAAGCCGATCATCGGGTGCGAGGTCTACTTCATGCCCGAGCGCGTGTTGAGCGGCGGCAAACCGGACTTCTACCACCTCCTGCTCCTCGCCAAGAACGACGAGGGGTACCGCAACCTCATGGCGCTCGTGTCGGACGCCGCCGTCAACGGGTTCTACTACAAGCCGCAGGTGGACCTCTCGAGCCTCGAGCGCCACGCCGAAGGCCTCATCGGCACCTCCGCGTGCATGCAGGGGATCATCTCGCGTTCCATCGAGCGCGGGTGTCCCGAGGAGGCCCGCCAGTGGGCCGAACGGCTTGCGTCGGTCTTCGCGCCGGGCGACTTCTACCTCGAGATACAGAACCAGGGCATCACGGCGGACAACGGGGTCACGCAGGCGCAGCTCGCGGCGGCGATCGCTGAGCTGGGTCGCCAGACGGGCCTGCCGCTCGTCGCCACGAACGACATCCACTACCTGCGGCGCTCGGACGCCGAGACGCAGGACCTCTTGCTCTGCATCGGCACGAACTCGACCATCGGGCAAGCCGGCCGCATGAAGTTCTCGTGCGACGAGTTCTACATGAAGTCCTACGAAGAGATGGTCTCGGCTTTGCCTGAGTACCCCGAGGCCATCGCCAACACGCTTGAGGTCGCAGAGAAGTGCAACGTCTCGATCGAGTTCGACAAGATGGTGTTGCCGGCATTCAAGGTCCCGGAGGGTCACGACGAGGCGAGCTACCTTCGCGAGCAGTGCATCGCCGGTTTGAAAGAGCGGTACGGCGACCCGGTCCCCGGCAACGTCCTCGAGCGGCTCGAGTACGAACTCGGCATCATCAACGAGAAGCGCTTCGCCCCGTACTTCCTCATCGTCGCGGACTTCACCCGCTGGGCGAAGGAGCAGGGGATCGGCGTGGGGCCGGGCCGCGGCAGCGCCGCCGGTTCGATCATCGCCTACGCGCTCGGCATCACCGCGCTCGACCCGATCGAGCACGGGCTGCTGTTCGAGCGGTTCTTGAACCCTGAGCGCTCAGAGATGCCCGACATCGACATGGACTTCGACGACGAGCGTCGCGGTGAGGTCATCGACTACGTGCGTCGAGTCTATGGAGCCGACCGCGTCGCGCAGATCATCACCTTCGGCAAGATGAAGGCGCGCCAGGCCGTCCGCGACGCGGGGCGCGTGCTCGGCTACCCGTACGGTGTGCCGGACCGGATCTCGAAGATGATCCTCGACGACTTGGGCGCGACCATCGACGGCTCGCTCAAGGCCAACGCCGAGTTCAGAGCCGACTACGAGACGAACCCCGACACGAAGCGCATCGTCGACGCCGCGCGCGCGCTCGAAGACATCACGCGTGGCGAGGGAGTGCACGCGGCGGGCGTCGTCATCTGCCGCGACCCGCTCCACGAGCACGTGCCGGTCAAGTACGACACCAAAGGCGGCGCGGTCATCACGCAGTACGACGGTCCGACGGTGGCCCAGATGGGCCTGCTCAAGATGGACTTCTTAGGGCTGCGCACGCTCACCGTCATCGCCAAAGCTGTCGAGAACGTCTGGCGCAACCACGGCGTCAGGCTCGACCCGAGCTCATTCCCGCTCGACGACCCGGCGACCTTCGACCTCCTGCAGCGTGGCGACACCGCCGGGGTCTTCCAGGTCGAATCGCCGGGCATGCGCCAGCTGCTCAAGCGCCTGAAGCCGACGTGTTTCGCCGACGTCGTCGCCATCCTCGCTCTGTACCGGCCCGGCCCGCTGAAGTCCGGGATGGTCGACGACTTCGTGGACCGCAAGAACGGCAAGAAGGCCGTGACGTACTATGACGAGCGCCTCAGAGGCGTGCTCGAGGAGACGTACGGCGCTATCGTCTACCAAGAGCAGGTCATGCGCATCTCGATGGAGATGAGCGGCTTCTCCGCGGGCAAAGCCGACAAGCTTCGCAAGGCGATGGGCAAGAAGCAGCTCGACGTGCTCGAGGCGCTCGAGTCGGACTGGATCGAGGGCGCGAAGCGCAACGGGTTCGACCCGCAGCTCGCCAAACGGATGTGGGCCGACATCCTCCCGTTCGCGGAGTACGCGTTCAACAAGAGCCACTCCGCGGCGTACGGTCTGCTCACCATGCAGACCGCATACCTCAAAGCGCACTACCCGCTCGAGTTCATGGCGGCCAACCTCACGAGCTACACAGGCAAGACCGACGAGATCGTGAAGTACGTGGCGGAGTGCAACCGGGCCGGCATGCGGGTCCTGCCGCCCGACGTGAACTCGTCAGGCCGCGACTTCACCGCCGTCCCAGGGGAGGGCATCAGGTTCGGTCTGGCGGGCATCCGCGGCGTCGGCGAGAGCGTGGTCGAGGCCATCGAGATCGCGCGGGAGAGCGGCGGCCCGTTCACATCGCTGCACGACTTCCTCGAGCGTGTCGACCTCAAGCAGATCAACCGCAAGACGCTCGAAGCGCTTGTCAAGGCCGGCGCGTTCGACTCGACCGGCTACACGCGGCGCCAGCTCATGAGTTTCATCGATGACGGCGCGGTGCTTGAGGCGGCCAGCAAGCGGCAGAAGGACCGGGACACGGGACAGACGTCGATGTTCGACCTCGACGGAGCGACCGACCACGGCTTCGTCAACGACGCGCCGCCGCCCGATGGTATCGAGTGGGACAAGCGCATGAAGCTCGCCTTCGAGAAGGAGATGCTCGGCATCTACGTGTCCGACCACCCGTTGCGCGAGATCGAAGCGCACCTGCGCGCGGCACAGGAAGCGTCACTCGCCGATCTGGACGGACTCGTCGGAGGTCGAGAGCGTTGGTTCGCTGGCCTGCTCTCGTCTGTCGTGCGCAAGCCGACGAAGAAGGGGACGATGATGGCCGTCCTCGTCCTCGAGGACCTCGACGGCGCAGCGGAGGTCGTCATGTTCCCGCAGGTCTTCGAGCGGTTCAGGGACGCCATCGACGTGGATGCGGTCGTGAGGATCAAGGCGAAGGTCGAGAGCGACGACCGCGGTACGAAGCTCATCGCGAGCGACGTGCAACCGTTCGACGGCATGCGCTTCAGCGCGCCGCCCAAGCGCATCGTCATCGCGACCGATGGGGGCGCATTGTCGAACGGGCGGGCAGCACGTCTCAAAGAGGTCCTCACGCAGTACCCGGGGCGTGACACCGTGGAGCTCCACGTGCACGATGAGGAGAACGGCCGGACGATCGTGTGCACGATGCCGCAGCGCGTCAACGGGGAGTCGAGCGCGTTGCACGCTGAGTTGCGCGAGCTGTTCGGCATCGAGGCTGTGGCGGCGGCATGACCGGAGGCGGCAGTGCAGGCGCGTCGATCGCCTGCGGCCCTCGAGGGGGCGTTGCACTCTAGCACTCTACTGTGATAGAGTGAGGCGTGACGTCGGCTCCGGCCGGATGACTCACCGGAGGGCGAGCGCTTCACCGGATGACCGCATGCGTGGGCGGCAGGCCGGCACGGCCCGCTCCCCCTGACAAGAGGTGCACCATGCGCCCTATCACCCCTCGTGGGTTCAGAGATGTGTTGCCCGCCGAGGCCGCGGAGCGTGAGGCGACGTGCTCCGCGCTCACTCGAGCGTTCTCGTCGTGGGGATACGAACCTGTCGAAACGCCGGTCGTGGAGGTCTACGAGACGCTCTCGGCCGCGGCCGGCGACCTCCAGGGCACCGCCTTTCGCCTGTTCGACCTCGACGGACGCCTGCTCGCCCTCCGGCCTGACATGACCGTCCCGATCGCGCGTCTCTTCGCTGCGCGCATGGCGGAGCGGCCTGGCGTCAAACGCTTCCGCTACGAGGCGCAGGTCTTCCGCGAGCACGAGTCGCTCCGAGGTCAGGCGCGGCAGTTCACGCAGCTCGGCGTCGAGCTGGTGGGCGCTGGCGGACCTGCCGCCGACGCCGAGGTGCTCACGGTGTTCGCGGACGCGCTTCACGCCTCCGGGCTGCGGGACTTCACTCTCGCGTGTGGCGATGTCGCGGTCCTCGTGAGGCTGATCGACGCCGCGGACATCGGGGTTGCGTGGCGCGAAGCGGTGCTCGCGGCCGCCCACGACCGCAACCTCGTAGCGTTGGACGGACTCGCTGCGAGCGCTCCAGGGCCGGTCGCCGAAGCGCTTCGCGAGGTGGTGCGGCTGCGTGGAGGGGTCGAGGCCATCGAGCGATGCCGGGCAGTCGTGACGCCCATCGTCGGCGACAGCGAGGTCGCGCGGTTCTCGCGCATGTGGGAGCTGCTGGAGGCCGCAGGGGTCGCCGGCCGCGTCCTCGTCGATTTCGGCATCATCCGTTCGTTCGACTACTACACCGGGCTCGTCGTCGAGGCGTACGCCCCCGGCCTGGGGGTCGCGTTGGGCGGTGGCGGCCGTTACGACGGCCTGCTCGCCGCCTACGGCGCCCCCCGATCTGCAGCGGGGTTCGCCATCGGGCTCGAACGCCTGTCGATCGCGCTTGCGGACCAGGGGGTCACGGTGCCTGTGGCTCCCGTCCCGGAGCCGGTGGGCGGAGACGCCGTCGCCGCGTTCGCCGAGGCGGCGCGCCGGCGCGCGCGTGGCGAGCGGGTGGTGCTCGCTGATGAGGTCTTCGGAGGCGAGGAGGTGGTCCGGTGATCACCGTCCCACGTTCGACAGCTGGCGGCTCTCGTCCGCTGCGCATCGCCGTGCCGAAGGGCGCGTTGTTCGCAGGCTCGGTCGACGTGTTGCGAGTGGCCGGGCTCGACGTGACGGGGCTCGCTGACCCCGGCCGGCAACTCATCTTGACCACGGGAGACACCGAGTACATCATCGCCAAGCCGAGCGACGTTCCCGTCTACGTGGCCTACGGGGCCGCCGACTGCGGCATCGCGGGGCGTGACGTGCTCGTCGAGGCCGCACTCGACGTGGTCGAGCTCGTCGACCTTGGTTTCGGCGCCTGCCGTTTCGTGGTGGCCGAGCCTGAGGATGCGCCTGACCTCGCCGAGCGCTACAAGCACCTCGGTGTGGTCCGTGTGGCCACGAAGTACCCACGCATCGCCGAGGCCCACTTCGCCGCCAAAGGTGTGCAGGTTGAGATCGTCAAGCTGTACGGGAATATCGAACTGGCGCCACTCATCGGGATCGCTGATGTGATCGTGGACATCACTGCGACGGGGACCACCCTTCGCGAGAACCGTTTGCGTATCGTCGAGGACGTGCTGCCGTCCACGGCGCGCTTCATCGCGAACCCGGCCGCTGTGCGTACCGAGCCGCGTGTCGTGACCCTCGCGGACCGCGTGTCGGAGGCTTCGGTAGGATCTGCGTGACGGGGCGGGACGCAAGGAAGGTGCGGTGACGAGAATGCTCAGACGGATCGTGCTCGAGCCGGGGCGGCGCCTCACCGAGGCTGACCTCGGGCGCTCAGGCGGGGTGGACGCCGAAGTCATCGGTGTGGCCGCGCGCATCATCGACGACGTGAGGGCGCGCGGGGACGCCGCGCTTCGCGAACTCACGAAACAGCTCGACGGCTGCGACATCACCGATTTCCGTGTCACCGAGGCCGAGGTCGAGGCGGCCGTCGCGCAGTGCGAACCCGAGTTCCTCGATGCGCTCCGCTCGGCTGCGGTGGCGATCGAGGAGTTCCATACGCGCCAGGTCCAGCAGTCGTGGTTCACGGCGCAGGAGGGCGGCGTCTTCCTGGGCCAGAAGGTCACCCCGCTTGCGCGCGTGGGGATCTACGTGCCTGGGGGCCGGGCGAAGTATCCGTCGAGTGTGCTCATGAACGCGATCCCGGCGCAGGTCGCAGGAGTCGGCGAGATCGCGATGGTCGTGCCGCCTGCGGCCGACGGCAGCGTGAACCCCTACACGCTCGCCGCGGCGGCCGAGGCCGGCGTCACCGAGATCTACAAGGTAGGCGGGGCCCAAGCGGTCGCCGCGCTCGCGTACGGCACCGAGACCATCCCGCGTGTCGACAAGGTCACGGGGCCGGGCAACGCGTACGTGACCGCTGCGAAGAAGCTCGTGATGGGTGACGTCGGCATCGACATGCTCGCCGGTCCGTCCGAGGTACTCGTGCTGGCCGACGAGACGGCGGTCCCCGCCTTCGTCGCAATCGACCTCATGGCGCAGGCCGAGCACGACCCACGCGCGGCGACGTACCTCGTCACGACCGATCCTGAGCTGCCTGACCTCGTCGAAGAGGCCCTGGCGCTTCTCGTGGCCGAGTCGCCGCGCGGCGAGATCACCGAGCGCTCGCTCGTCGACAACGGCGTCGCCATCGTGTGCCCCGACATCGTGGCCGCCCTCGACACGGTCGACCTCATCGCGCCTGAGCACCTCGAGATACAGTGCGCTGACGCGTTCGACCTGCTCGGCAGCGTCAACAACGCCGGCGCGATCTTCCTCGGGCACTGGACGTGCGAGAGCGTGGGTGACTACGTGGCTGGACCGAACCACGTGCTGCCCACCGGCGGCACGGCACGCTTCTCGAGCCCGCTGTCCGTCGACGACTTCGTCAAGAAGTCGAGCGTGCTCTCGTACTCCTACGACGCGCTCGAGCTCGACGGGCCGACGGTCATCGAGCTCGCCGAGAAGGAGGGCCTGTGGGCCCACGCGCGTGCTGTGTCGCTGCGCATGCAGGCCATCGAGGCGGAGCGCGAAGGTGAGTTCGAAGGCGGGTTCGAGGAAACGTTCGACGACGAGGAGCGCTCGTGAACCGTTACCGTGAGCCGCGTCCGGAGCTGGAGAGCCTCGTCCCGTACGACGCGAAGGACGTGCGTGCCGACGTGGTGCTCGCGAGCAACGAGCACCCGCTGAACCTGCCGAGTGAGATCGTCGCGAAGCTGTCGAAGCGCCTCTCCGAGTTCCGCTTCAACCGCTACCCGGACCCCACGGCGACCGAGCTCAGGAAGCTGCTCGCCGAAGCGAACGGTCTCGAGCCGGAGAACGTGCTCGTGGGTAACGGCGGCGACGAGCTCATCTTCGACCTGCTCCTCGCGTGGGGTGGTCCCGGCCGCAAGCTGCTCGACGCGCCCCCTACCTTCGCGATGTACGGCATCGATGCCGCCGTCACGGGCACCGAGGTCGTGCGCATCCCGCGCCGTGACGACTTCAGCGTGGACGAGGGAGCGGTGCTCGAGCGCGTCTCGCAGGGCGACATCGACCTTGTCATGCTCGCCAACCCGAACAACCCTACCGGCAACCTCACCGACGAGGGCTTCCTCATCGACCTGCTCAACGCGACCGATGCGATCGTGCTCGTCGACGAGGCGTACTTCGAGTTCAGCCGGCACACGATGCGTCCGCACATGACGAGACACCCGAACCTCGTATTGCTGCGCACGTTCTCGAAGGCATTCTCGCTGTCGGGCCTGAGGGTCGGGTACCTGTTCGGGCACGCGGAGGTCGTGCGCGAGCTCATGAAGGTGCGGCAGCCGTACTCCGTGAACGCGTTCTCGCAATGGGTCGCCGCGACGGTCTTCCGCGAGCGTGTCGCGTTCGAGCAGTCCATCTCGGAGATCATACGAGGACGCGACCAGCTCATGCACGGGCTCGACGTGCTGCCGGGCGTGGAGGTGTTCCCGAGCGAAGCCAACTTCGTGCTGTTCCGGGTCGCCCACGCGAGCGCCTTGTGGCGAGACCTCTTGCACAACCACTCGGTGCTCATCCGTGATTTCTCGCGTTCGCCCGGGCTCGCCGACTGCTTGCGGGTGACGGTCGGCACCCCCGAAGAGAACACACGGTTCCTCGAGGCGCTCGATGAGGTGCTCGCGGCACGACGCGCGTCAGAGCACTTCGGCGAGAAGGTCGAAGCGAACCGGCACGGCACGGCGTAGTCCTCACTGGAGATGGAAGCGACGCGCTCGAGGACAAGGTGGCGGTCGCACAGGGCGGCAACGACAAGGGAGCGACGATGGGGCGCACTGCACGGATGAGGCGCACGACCGGCGAGACCGACATCACGCTCGTGCTCGATCTCGACGGTTCGGGGACGACGTCGGTCGCCACCGGTGTGGCCTTCTTCGACCATATGCTCGACGCGTTCGGGCGGCACGCGACCTTCGACCTGGAGGTCCGGGCGACGGGCGATGTCGAGGTCGATGCGCACCACACCGTCGAAGACGTCGGCATCGTGCTCGGTGGAGCGCTCAAGGAGGCGCTCGGCGACAAGGCAGGCATCACGCGCTTCGGCGACGCCGTGGTCCCGATGGACGAGGCCCTCGTGATGGCGGCGGTCGATGTGTCGGGGCGCGGTCAGCTCCACTACGACGTCGCGCTGCCCATAGAGATCATCGGTACGTTCGACACGACGCTCGCCAAGGAGTTCCTCGTCGCGTTCGCGACGACCGCGGGGCTCACGCTCCACGTGCACTCGTTCACGGGCGAGAACAGCCACCACATCATCGAGGCGGTCTTCAAGGCGGTAGCGCGCGCGGTGCGCACGGCGGTGGCGGTCGACCCGCGCGTGGGCGGCGTGCCGTCGACCAAGGGGTCGCTGTGAGGGCGGCGGCGGGGCGGAGCGACGCGGCATACGCGCGCGGGGGAGCAGCGTTGTGATCGCAATCGTCGACTACCGCATGGGCAACCTGCGCAGCGTGCAGAAGGGCTTCGAGCACGCCGGCGTCACCGACGTCGTCGTCACCGGCGACCCGGGCGACGTCGAGCGGGCCGATGGCATCGTGCTGCCGGGAGTCGGCGCGTTCCGTGACGCCGCCGCGAACCTGCGCGAGAGCGGCTGCGAGGAGGTCTTGCTTCGCCGCGTGCGGGAGGGAGCGCCGTTCCTCGGCATCTGCCTGGGCCTTCAGCTGCTTGCCGACGTGGGTCTTGAGGACGGCGAGTGGCAGGGCTTGGGGCTGGTGCCGGGGACGTGCGAGCGGCTGCCTGCCGGGGTCAAGGTCCCGCACATCGGCTGGAACACCGTCGAGTACCCGCGCGAGAGCCCCCTGTTCGACGGCATCCCTGAGTCGACCGCCTTCTACTTCGTGCACAGTTACCGGCTCGTGCCCGTCGATGAGAGCGTCATCGTCGGGTCGACGGAGTACGGTGTGCGATTCGCCTCGGCGGTGCAAGCGGGGCCGAGGGCGTTCGCGGTGCAGTTCCACCCGGAGAAGTCCTCGACGATGGGGCTCAAGCTCCTCGCCAACTTCGGCGAGATCGTGAAAGGAGCGCAGGCGTGATCGTCTTTCCCGCGATCGACCTGCTCGGCGGGCGTGTCGTGCGGCTCGCGCAGGGCGATTACGAGCGCGTGACCGTCTACAGCGACGATCCTGTGGCGCAAGCGCGTGACTTCGCCGAGGCGGGTGCGGAGTGGGTCCACGTCGTCGACCTCGACGGCGCCCGCGACGGCGTGCCGGGGAACATCGAGGTCATCGAGCGCATCGTGGCTGAGGTCGGCGTCCCGGTGCAGACGGGCGGCGGCATCCGGACACTCGAGACGCTCGAGCGTCTCGACACCGCGGGCGTGAGCCGAATGGTGCTCGGTACGAAGCTCGCGACCGATCCGGCGTTCGTCCGCGAGGCGGTCTCCCGCTTCGGCGAGAAGGTCGTGGCAGGCATCGACGCGCGCGACGGCATGGTGGCCGTCGAGGGCTGGCGCGAGGGCACGGCGACCCCGGCCGTCGAGCTCGTGGCCGAACTGCGTGACCTCGGGATCCGCCACCTCGTCTTCACCGACATCTCGCGCGACGGCATGCGCACGGGCGTCAGCGTGGATGCGTACGAGGAGATCGCTGAGACCGCGGGCTTCCCGGTCATCGCGAGCGGCGGCATATCCGCGCTCGACGACTTCCGCGAGCTCGCGGCGCTGGGGCCGGACGTCATCGAGGGCGCCATCACCGGGCGCGCGCTCTACGAGGGCGCCTTCAAGCTCAAGCACGCCATCCGCGCAGCGCGAGGGGAGTACTAGCCCGATGCTGATGAAGCGCGTCATACCCTGCCTCGACGTCCATGAGGGGCGCGTCGTCAAAGGCGTGAACTTCGTGAACCTCGTCGATGCGGGCGACCCCGTCGAGATGGCGGCGGTCTACGACAAGGCCGGCGCCGACGAGGTCGTCTTCCTCGACATCACGGCAAGTCACGAGGAGCGCCCCTCCATGCTCGATGTCGCCTCACGGACCGCCGAGGAGTGCTTCATCCCGTACACCGTGGGCGGCGGCATGCGCTCGTCGGCCGACATCCGCGCGATGCTTCTTGCGGGCGCCGACAAGATCTCGCTCAACTCCGCGGCGGTCCGCAGCCCGGAGCTCATCACAGAGACGAGCCGCATCTACGGCGCGCAGTGCATCGTCACCGCGATCGACGCGCGTCGCGTACCGGGCTCGGATCCTGCGCGCTGGGAGGTCTTCATCAACGGCGGGCGCATCAACACCGGGCTCGACGCCGTGCGCTGGGCCGCTGAGGCCGAGCGGCTCGGAAGCGGCGAGATCCTTCTCACCAGCATGGACTGCGACGGGACGAAGGACGGCTACGACATCGACCTCACCCGCGCCGTCACCCGCGCCGTGAACGTGCCGGTCATCGCGAGCGGCGGGGCGGGCGAACTCGACCACTTCGCCGAGGTCGTCATCGAGGCCGACGCCGATGCCGTGCTTGCCGCGAGCGTGTTCCACTTCGGGACGCTCACGGTGAAGCAGGTGAAGGAGCACATGCGCGCCGCGGGTATCGCGGTGCGGTTGTAGGCAGCTGAAAGGACTCACCCCATGACCGACCGCGAGCGCGACCCTCTGACCATCCCCGAGCTCACGTACACCGCCGACGGGCTCATCCCCGCCATCGTGCAAGACCGCGAGTCCGGCGACGTCCTCATGCTCGCGTGGATGAACGCCGATTCGCTCGCAAAGACGTGCGAGACGCGTCGGACGTGGTTCTGGAGCAGGAGCCGCCAGAAGTACTGGATGAAAGGGGAGGAGTCCGGCAACGTCCAGATCGTCCACGATGTGCGCTACGACTGCGACGCCGACTGCCTGCTCGTCATCGTGACGCAGGCCGGTGAGGGCAAAGCGTGCCACACCGGCGAGCGCACGTGCTTCTACCGCTCGCTGTGCTCGTAGCGCATCGGCTCACCTGCGGGCGGCCGTGGCCTCAGGTTTCACGCGAACGCCTGCAGGGTGTGTGTCTCCGTCAGAGCGAGCCGTCCGGAGAGTCGTTTAGCATCGCGCTTCCCGGGGAAAGAGGAGCCCAGACGATTTAAGGCCGCGCGCAGGCGGTTCGGGCGCGGCCGGAACGGTTGCGCCCGAGGGAGGATCACCGATGAAGAAGCGCTTCGTCCTGTTCTTCGCTGTGGTGTCGCTCGCGTTCATGGTTGCGCCTGCCACAGCGCTCGCGAAGGTCGGCACGTACATGACGGTCGACCTGAGCAGCAAGTACGAGTACTACGACCTTACCCCCACGCTCTCTGTGAGGCTCAGGACGGAGTGGGGGCGGCCCCTCGGGGGCCAGACCGTCCATCTCTACAGGGATGGGGTCAAGGTGGCTTCCAAGCGTACCAACGCCGGGGGAGCCGCGAGCTTCGTCGTGAAGATCCCCGCTGAGGACTACGACAGCGTCTGGCAGGTCGCCTACAGCGGCACGGCCAAGTACGCCTCGTGCAGGTCGGAGCGGAAGAAGACCCGTATCTACGTGAGATGCCTGATGAGCGACGCCGTGGGGTTCCCGGTGGATCACAACCGTGATGGCGTCCCTGATGGGTACCTCGTCACGATGACGCTTTCACTCGACGGCGATTCGACGTATGAGATATACACCTCGACGCCCACCTTCAGGTTCGTGTTCCGGGATGACAGCAACGTCGACCTGTATCCGGGGGAGACGCGGGTCAAGAACGGTGAGTTCTTCCTCGCATCCGACGGGGTCTATGACGTGATGGTGGAGTCTCCTGATAACCAGCCGTTCCTCCTGCTGGTGTGGTAGAAACCGACATGCGCGTCCCCGGAAGGCGGCCTGCGAGGACGTGTGTAGCCGCTGCGCTGGCACTCGCATTTCTCGCAGGATCCGGGACCGCGTTCGCGAACGATGGCGCCGTAGGCACCCAAGGCGGGACCGTCGTGCCGGTTTCGAACAGCGCGGTCCGCATGGACTCCGAGTCCGTGCAGATCATCTGTCTCGACGGCTACGCGCTCTACCGCATCGACTTCAAGTTCGTGAATGACACCGCGTCGCCTCAGAAGGTCGAACTCGGATTCCCGTTCCCGGACTGGGACGATCCGGACGAAGAGAATACCGGGGTGACATCCGGCGGCTTCCGTGCCTGGCACGAAGGCGAGAAGCTTGCGGTCGAGCAGGAGGTCGGCCGCGACACCTATCCGGACGGCAGCCCACGGCGCGTCATCTGGTTCACACACTGTGACATTCCCGCCGGGGGAGTCCATGGTCACCGTCTACTACGCCGGTTCGCCGGACGTCTCGGTGGGCGTGCCCGAGCTGTTCGCCGGCACTGGGCTGAAGAACGAGGACGGGTTCGGTCTGGGGTTCTACCCGTACCAGGTCCACACCGGCGCTGGCTGGTCGGGCCCGATAGGGTTATCGGTCATACGGTTCACGCTGGCGGATGATTTCAGCGGCCTGAAGGTGGACGGGGTGACGCGCAATCTCGCAAACACCGGCTGGATGGGTGCCGAACGCACGAAGAACCTGCTCGCCCACACCAAGCCCTGGCCCAACGTTTTCCAGTGGGTGTACCGCGACTACGAGCCGACGCATGCCCACGATCCGCAGATAGCATTCGCCACGCGATGGCTCGACGGGAATACCGCCGAACCTGCAGCGTCCAGCCACCTGAAGCTCGGAGACTACGAGTATCCTGCGTGGATGGCGGTCGACCGCTCGCCTGGGACCGCGTGGGCTGAGTCGGCTAGAGGCCCGGGAATAGGTGAATGGCTCGAGCTCGATCTGGATCAGCGCACCGAGGTGCGTGAGATCCGGGTGTTTCCCGGGCACCAGAAGCGGTCCGATCTGTTCAGGAAGTACAACCGGCCGAGCAGGCTCAAGGTGGAGTTCGACGACGGAACGTCTGCGGTGGTGGACCTTCGGGACGAGATGGGCATGCAGACCTTCCCTGTCCAGGCGGACGCTCGGTCGGCCAAGGTCACGATCGAGGATGTCTACCGCGGGACCAACGAACGCGACGAGACGTACTTGTCCGAGATCACCTTCGCGACGTCTCCGGCACCGCTCTTCGACACGTTCGAGACGCTGACCGGCATCAAGCCGTCACCCGGCCATGTCGAGCCCGCTGCCTTGGCGCCGCGTACGCGTGGGGCAGGTGCCGCCGAACCAGGCGAGTCCGGCGACGGCCGACCCGCTGGGCGAAGTGGGGGCGACGGTGGCGATGGTGCGGGCTCAAGGAGCCCGGGCGGCGCTGTTGGTCAGGCGCTGCTCATCTCGATCGCCGCATCCGCGCTGGTAGCCGCCGGCGTCCTCGCGGGCTGGGCAATCGCATGCCTCCGCCGCCCGGCCGAGGCGCCCAGTGAAGATGGGCCGCAAGAGCCCGTGAGCTAGTATCCTCAGAGCGACAAGGTCTCCGGCGGTACCGAGATGCCGCCGGCGCCACAGACCGACGCTCCACAGGGAGGCATACGAATGACCGACTACATGCCGTCCGGCGAAGACAGCGTCGAGGATGCCCTCGAGTATGGTGTGACGCCGGAGATCGGGCCCGTGCTGGAATCGCTCTTCGCCACGATACGCCAGCGCGGCGTCGACCTGCCCGAAGGTAGCTACACCGCCAAGCTGCTGAGCGGCCACGAGGACAAGCTCCTCAAGAAGATCGGCGAGGAGGCGACCGAGGTCGTCATGGCGGCCAAGTCGAACGACCCCGGCCAGGTCCGCTACGAGGTCGCCGACCTCGTCTACCACCTGCTCGTCGTGATGCATCGCTGGGGGCTCACGCCGCACGACCTGGCCCGTGAGCTCGAGTCGCGCTTCTCGTAGGCGACGGCCACACGGGTGCGTGCCGCCATGTCGACGCCGATAACGGGCCACCCCGACCCCAGGCGTCGAGAACCGTTGTGGGACCGGGTCGACCGCAACCGGTTCCGGCTCGCGGTCCACCTTGTCGTCTTCGCGTGCGTGTTCGCGGCTTTCGTGTCTGTGGTCATCGCCGCGGTGGGCGGCATCACCCTGCTGCTGTGCATGGAGGGCGGCGAACCGAGCCCTGTCCAGGCGGTCGGCCGGTGGGTCTTCGCAGACGTCTTCTTGCGCCCGGTCGCGCTCGGATTGCTCGTCGCCATCGTGTACGAGGCATGGGCGCTCTCTCGCAGCGAATGCTGGCTCATCGAGCGCTTGGACGCGGCGCTCATCCCGAAGGGTCAGGCGCTCGATACGAAGATGGCGCTCAAGGACATGTCGATCGCCGCAGGGCTGCCGGTCGCGCCGGCGCTCTATCTGCTCGACACCGAGAACGTGAACGCCCTCGTCTTCAAGGCGCCCGGGCGCCGCCCCGTGGTCGGGGTGACGAGAGGGCTTCTGACGCGTTTCTCGACAGATGAGCGACGGGCGGTGTTCGCCAATCTCGTCGCACGCCTCACCTCCGGCGACACGATGGTCTCATCGGCTGTCGCGTCGCTGCTGGCTCCGCTCCAGCGTTACCGTGCGCACAGGGTGAGTATGCTCGACGCAGAAGACGAGATGATGCGCCGGGCCGTCGAGGAGAAGCGGGCCGACCCCTTCACCCGGCGCCGGAGTCCCTTGCCGGCTTCCGCCCTCTTCCTGCCGTTGCTGTTCCCGCTCATCTTCGCCGGCGAGATCCTGGCGGCCGCGCAGAAGCGGTCGCACCTTGTGGCCTCTGAGAAGGCCGATGCCGAGGGCATGCTGCTGCTCAAAGACCCCGCGAGCATGCTCTCGGCGCTGGAGCGCGCAATCCGCCTCAACAACAACGTCGTCCAAGCTGACGAGCTGTTGGGGGACCTGTTCTACTGCTGGACCGGTGATACGCCGGATGACGAGACGGACCCGGAGTGGCATCGTGTCGCCCGTCTGCGCGAGGTGCTCGGTGTCGAGGGGTGGGTACCGTGATCGCGCGCCCGGTGGCTGGATGCCTGTGCGCAGTGGCAGTCGGCGTCGCGTTTTCGTCACTCGCCGGCTGTGCGCCCGGTCCGGTCGTGTACCGGGCGACGCTTGCCGATGCTCAGACGGCGACGGCTCCGGTCGCCGTGCCCCCCGCAGCCGAGGCGGCGGGTGCGTCGGCCTCGCGGCCGCTCACCCGTCCGGCCCGCTTGCGCGCCGACCCGGCTGGCTACGGTCTCGACGCCGCAGCCGCGATCCGTCATGCGGCGGCCATCGCTGCGTTCGGTCCGCGGCCTGGAGGAAGTATGGCGGAGCGCCGCGCGGCAGACTATGTCGCCGCACGCCTGAGGGAGCTCGGCTACGAGCCGCGACTGGACGAGTTCGCGCTGCCGAACGGGCTCACCAGCATCAACGTGGTCGCGGTCGCCGCCGGCGAGGACGGCTCCCGCTCGCTGCTCCTCGGGGCGCATCTGGACTCGAAACCGCCGTCACCGGGGGCCAACGACAACGCATCGGGTTGCGGCCTGCTGCTGGAGCTGGCGCGCGTGCTCGCCAAGAACCCCCCGCCCATCGACGTCGAGATGGTGTTCTGGGGTTGCGAGGAGTTCCTGCCGCAAGGGACGGACAGCCACCACCTCGGTTCCCGCCACCACGCCGGTGAGCTCTCGGACGCCGGGCGGGACAAGCTCGTCGGCGCGGTCTCGATCGACATGGTCGGCGTCGGCTCCACCTTCCGTGTGCGCACGATGGAGCGCGGACCGCAGTCTCTTCGCCGGATGATGCTTCTGGACGCGCGAGCAGCTCGCGTGGAGCTGAGTTTCCTCAAAGACCGAGGCCGCACGGGCTCGATCGACCACGAGCCGTACGAGCTGCGAGGCATACCGGCGGTGTGGCTGCAATGGCGAAAGGACCTCGACTACCACACCGTGCGCGACACCGCTGGTCGCCTCGAGACGAGACCGATGCGCGCCACCGGCGAGTTCGTCATCGGGTTCATCTACCGGCTCGACGCTGCCCGGATCCAAGCACTCGACGGGGGGCGCTGAGTGCGTGGGACATCCGAGCTCGTCAGTTGGCCAAGCGGATCTTGTAGCCTTGCCCGGCACAGCTCGGACACCTGATCCACGCTTCTTTGGTGTCGGGCCTCGTCACGCTGATGTATTTGTTGCCCTTGCACTGCGGGCAGGTTTCTTTGCGGACCATCTCAGCCGCCTCCTTGCAGGCGCTTCCGTACCGGGTATCGGCTCATGCATGGCCAAACTTAATGAGCATTAAACGTGCCAAGGAGATCCCTCGATGACAGGTGTCCCACCGAGGCTGGCTGTGTCGGGAACGATCGCCTCGCTGCACTGCTCCAGGTTCCAGCCAGGTACCCTGTCGCCTCACGTAAGAAGGTACTTGCGGAAGCTCGGGAGCGGGTATACACTCGCCCGCAACCGAACAGCAGTGGCCTGTGACGGGGAAGAGTACGTCGGCACTGACGCGAGAGAGAGCCTGGGACGGTGGAAACCGGGCGCGAGCAGACCGGCGGAATGGGCCCCTGAGGCTCCGGGACAACAGCGTGGCGCCTATTAGTCCCGGCGGATTCCCACCGATACAAGGGACCGGGTATGGACGGCGGGCGATCCGCCGGAGTACTGCAGGCTGAGTGGGTCGGACCCGACGCGGTCCGGCCAACAAGGGTGGCACCGCGAGAGAGGTCTCTCGTCCCTTGGGGACGGGGGACCTTCGTGTTATCCCGACCCTGAGACGCCGCCGGGAAGGGGAACGAAGAAGAGATGGTGCTGCCATCACGAGAGGAGTTCATCGCGCTGGCCGCGGACCACGATGTGGTCCCGGTCGCGCGCGAGGTGTACGCCGATCTGGCCACACCCATCAGCGCCTTCATGGCGCTCGCTGAAGACGCCGAGCACGCTTTCCTGCTCGAGAGCGTCGTAGCTGGTGAGCGTCTGGGCCGCTACAGCTTCCTCGGCGTCGGCGACCGGGAGGTCATCACCGCACGCGGCAACGAGGTCGTCATCGAGAACGGCGGCGTGTCAGGCGAGTACGCCGACGACCCGCTGCGCGTTGTGCCGCGACGTCTGAAGGCTGGGCGTGTCGCACGAGTGGCCGGCCTGCCGCTGTTCGTGGGCGGTGCAGTGGGCTACGTCGGTTACGAGGCCGCGACGACGTTCGAGCGCGTCCCGAGGCATCCGAGTGACGAGCTCGGCGTGCCCGACTTCAGCTTCATGCTCACCGATGTCGTGGTCGCGTTCGACCACGCGCGGCGGGTCATGCAGGTCATCGCGCCGGTTCGCCCGGGAGGCGCGCCCGAGCTCGCGTACGATGCGGCGCTCAAGCGGATCGACGCCTACCTGAAGCGCATCGACCGCGGCCCCGCTGGCGCTGAGCTCGGGGCCGTCGGCGTGCGCCGCGAGGTGCCGCTCACCGAGCACACGTCGCGGGAGGACTTCCTCGAGAGCGTGAGACGCGCCAAAGAGCACATCGCGGCAGGCGACATCTTCCAGGTGGTGCTCTCGCAGCGTTTCAGCGCGCCGTACGAAGGCGACGGGCTCGACCTGTACCGCGTGCTTCGTGCCGTGAACCCGAGCCCGTACATGTTCTACGTCAGGACCCGCGACGTCACCCTCGTGGGCTCGAGCCCGGAGCCGCTCGTGCGCGTGGAGGGCGACGAGGTGCTCACGCGGCCGCTCGCCGGTACGCGACCCCGTGGTCTCGACGCCACCGAGGACAGCAGGCTGCGCGCTGACCTGCTCGCCGACGAGAAGGAGCGCGCTGAGCACGTCATGCTCGTCGACCTCGGCCGCAACGACCTGGGGCGTGTGTGCGAACCCGGGTCGGTCAAGGTCGACGAGCTCATGGAGGTCGAGTACTACAGCCACGTCATGCACATCGTGAGCAACGTGACGGGCACCCTGGCCGACGGCAGGGACGCCGTCGACGCTCTGGAGGCGACGTTCCCGGCCGGCACCGTGTCGGGCGCTCCGAAGGTGCGCGCGATGGAGATCATCGCCGACCTCGAGCCGAGCGCGCGCGGACCGTACGCGGGCACCGTGGGCTACTTCGGCCTCGATGGAGCCATGGACATGTGCATCACGATCCGGACCTTCGTGTTGGCGAAGGGCCGTGCATACCTACAGTCCGGCGCAGGCATCGTCGCCGACTCCGACCCCGTCCGCGAGTACGAGGAGTGCCTGCACAAGGCCCGCGCCCTGCACACGGCGCTCGAGCTCGCGGCGGGCATGCACGACGAGGAGGGAGCCCGGTAGATGATCCTCGTGATCGACAACTACGACTCGTTCACCTACAACCTCGTGCAGCTGCTCGCGGCGCTCGGGGCCGAGGTCGAGGTGCGGCGCAACGACGCGATCAGCGCGGCGGAGGCGCTCGCGATAGGGCCGGCCGGGGTCGTGATCTCGCCAGGCCCCGGCACACCTGATGACGCGGGCATCTCACGTGACGTGATACGGGCCGCGGCCGAGGCGGGTGTGCCCGTGCTCGGAGTGTGTCTGGGTCACCAGTGCATCGCCGAGGTCTATGGAGGGCACGTATGCCGGGCGCCCAAGCCCGTGCATGGCAAGACCGATGAGGTCCACCACGACGGCCAGGGCATCTTCGCCGGGGTGCCGAACCCGTTCACGGCGACGCGCTACCACTCGCTGTGTGTCGATCTCGACAGGGTCCCGGACGTGCTCGAGGTCCAGGCCACGACTCCCGATGGCGTCATCATGGGCCTGCGCCATCGTGAGCTGCCGGTCTTCGGCGTGCAGTTCCACCCGGAGAGTGTGCTCACGCCCGAAGGCGCGAAGCTCCTCGCCAACTTCCTCGATGTGGCGGGTGAGGTGCCGCTGGCCGGCGAGGCGAGCGGGGCGCCACAGGTCGTCGCTGCCGCCGGCGGGAGTGCGCGCGCCGCAGGCGAGTTCGCCGACGTCGAGACCGTCACGCAGGCCATCGCGCGCATCGCCGCGGGCGACTCGCTGTCCGAGGCGGCCGCATACCGCGTGATGGGGCTCGTCATGGACGGCGAGGCGACGCCGGCGCAGATCAGCGCGCTCGTGACCGGCATGCGCATGAAGGGCGAGACCGTCGACGAGATCGTCGGCTTCGCGCGGGCGATGCGTGAGCGCGCCACTCCGGTGCGGCCGAACGCCTCGGGGCTGCTCGACACGTGCGGCACGGGCGGAGACGGCTTGCACACCTTCAACATCTCGACGACGACCGCGTTCGTAGTGGCAGGTGCCGGCGTGCCGGTCGCCAAACACGGCAACCGCGCGGTGTCGAGCTCGAGTGGCTCGGCCGACGTGCTCGAGGCGCTCGGTGTCGACATCACGCTCGACGCGCACGGTATGGCGCGTTGCATCGACGAGGCGGGCGTCGGCTTCCTGTTCGCGCAGGCGCTGCACTCGAGCATGCGCCACGCCGCGGGCCCCCGCCGCGAGATCGGCATCCGCACCGTGTTCAACATACTCGGGCCTCTGACGAACCCCGCGGGGGCGAAGCGTCAGCTGCTCGGCGTGTATGACGCGCGGCTGGCTCCGGTGCTCGCCGAGGTCGCCGGGCGTCTGGGCGCTGAGAGGGTGCTCGTGGTCAACGGACACCCCGGCATGGACGAGGTGTCGGCATCCGGGCCGACGACGGTGGCGGAGTGCACCGGCGAGGGCGCGACGGTGCGCCTCTACGAGGTGACACCGGAGCAGGTGGGGGTCCCGCGCGGCTCGCTTTCAGACCTCGCGGGCGGCGACGCTGCCGAGAACGCTGACATCCTGCGCCGGATCCTCGCGGGCGAGCACGGTCCGCGCCGCGACGTCGTGCTCATGAACGCCGCCGCAGCGCTTCTTGCCGCCGGCGCGGTGGCGGACCTTGCCGAAGGGGTGGCCGCGGCACGCGAATCCATCGACTCCGGGCGGGCCCAGTCCGCTCTCGAAGCCCTCGTGGCGGTCTCGAGGCGTCTCGGCGAGGCGGCCCGGGAGGCGAAGGGGGATGCGTCGTGAGCGAGGATTTCCTGACCCGCGTCGTGGGCGCCCGGCGTGACGCGCTCTCTGTGGCCTTCGGTGACCTGCGTCCCGCGGACCGTGAGCGCCTCGCATGCGCCTCGCGACCCCCGCGCGACTTCCTCGCCACCGTCCGCGACCGCGGGGACGTCGCGGTCATCGCGGAGGTCAAGAAGTGCTCGCCGTCAGCGGGCGTGATCGCAGCGGAGTGCGAGTCGTCCAAGCAGGCGCTGCACTACCAGGACGGCGGCGCTGCGTGCGTCAGCGTGCTCACGGAACCGAAGTTCTTCGGCGGCTCGTTCGCCGACCTCTCCGACGTCGCCGACGCGGTCGATGTGCCCGTGCTGTGCAAGGACTTCGTCGTCGACCCGGTGCAGCTGTTCGCCGCGCGCGGCCACGGCGCTGACGCGGTCCTGCTCATGGTGAACGTGCTTGGCGAGGATGTCGGCGGCTTCCTCGACCTCGCCACCACACTCGGCATGTCCGCGCTCGTCGAGGTACACGCCGAAGAAGAGCTCGACCTCGCACTCGCGCAGAAGTGCCCGCTCATCGCGGTCAACGCAAGGGACCTCCGGACACTCGACGTGACCCCGGAGCGTGTCGCGCCGCTCGTCGAGCGCGCCAAGCGGGGCGGCGCGACGGTGGTGTGGGCGAGCGGCATCAAGAAGCGCGGCGATGTCGAGGCGGCCGCGGAGTCGGGCGCCGATGCGGTGCTCGTCGGCACCGCGCTCATGCGGGCCGACTTCCCGGAGGATGTGCTCGAAGAGCTCACGGGTGTTGCGAAACGCTCGTTCGCATAGCAGACCGGCAGGGAGCGGGCCGGGAGGCCCGGCGTAAGGGAGGGCATGACGATGGGAAGCGACAAGACGAGGTTCGGACTCGATGAGACCAGGATTCCGGAGGCCTGGTACAACATCATCCCTGACCTCAACAATCCGCCGGCGCCACCGAAGGTGGTCACGCCGGACGGGACGGAGCTTTCGCCTGAGCAGATCGGTGAGGTCATGGCGAAGCTCTTCCCGATGGAGTGCCTCAAGCAGGAGATGAGCGGTGAGCGCTGGATCGACATCCCCGGAGCGGTCATCGACGTCTACAAGACGTACCGGCCGTCGCCGCTGCTGCGCGCCAAGCAGCTCGAACGGGTGCTCGGCCTTCCTGCCGGCATCAAGATCTTCTACAAGTACGAGGGCGTGAGCGCCGCAGGCTCACACAAGCCGAACACCGCGATTCCGCAGGCCTACTACAACAAGCTCGAGGGCATCACGAAGATCTCGACCGAGACGGGCGCAGGCCAGTGGGGAAGCGCGCTCTCCGTCGCCGGGGCGCTCTACGGTATCGATGTCGAAGTCTTCATGGTCGGGGTGAGCTATGACCAGAAGCCGTACCGCCGCATCCTCATGGAGACGTACGGCGCGACAGTGCACAAGTCGCCGAGCAACCTCACCGACGCGGGCCGCAAGGTGCTCGCGATGGACCCGGACAACACGGGTTCACTCGGCATCGCGATCTCCGAGGCGGTCGAGGTCGCGATGAAGAACGACGACGTCCACTACGCGCTCGGGTCCGTGCTCAACCACGTGTGTCTGCACCAGACCGTCATCGGCCTCGAGGCGATCGAGCAGATGAAGCTCGCCGACGAGGAGCCGGACGTCGTCATCGCCTGTGTCGGCGGCGGCTCGAACTTCGCCGGCCTTACGTTCCCGTACTACCACCGCAAGCGGGAGGGCAAGAGCAACGCCCGCCTGCTTGCCGTCGAGCCCAAGGCGTGCCCGACGCTCACGGCGGGCGAGTACCGCTACGACCTGGGTGACGAGGCAGGCATGACGCCGCAGATGCTCATGTACACGCTCGGCCACGACTTCATCCCCGCGGGCATCCATGCGGGCGGTCTGCGCTACCACGGTGACTCGCCGCTCGTCAGCCAGCTCGTCTACGAGGGCGAGGCCGAGGCCGTGGCCGTCGACCAGACCAAGTGCTTCGAGGCCGCGGTGACCTTCGCGCGCGCCGAAGGCATCCTGCCCGCGCCCGAGTCGAGCCATGCCATCCGCGCGGCCATCGACGAGGCGCTCGCTGCACAGCAGGCCGGTCAGGACAAGGTCATCCTGTTCAACCTGTCGGGCCACGGTCACTTCGACCTCGCGGCTTACGCAGCGTACAACGCGGGCGAGCTGCAGGACTTCGACTTCGCCTCGGGCGCCACGCTCTGCGGCGACGACCTGTAGGAGACGAGAGGCACCGGTGCAGCGTCGCACGCGCATCAAGATCTGCGGGCTCACGCAGCCAGAGGACGTGCTCGCAGCGGTCGAAGCGGGCGCCGATGCGTGCGGGTTCGTGCTCGCTGACTCCCCGAGGCGGGTGTCGCTGCCGCGCCTGGCGGAGCTCGCCGCTCTCGTACCGCCTGCAGTGGCGCGCGTCGGGGTGTTCGTCGACGCGGACCCGGCGTTCGTCGAAGCGGCCGTCCTCGCTGGAGGTCTGACCGCGGCTCAGTTCAGTGGCGGCGAGTCCCCGCGTGAGTGCGACCGGTCGCCGGTTCCGGTCATCAAGACCATCGCCGTTGGCACGGATTTCGGTCTGGAGCGCGCGGAGCCCTTCCGGGGCCACGCCGCCGCCCTGCTGCTCGACACGTACCACCCGCACAAGGCAGGCGGCACCTCGCAAACGTTCGGCTGGCACGACGTCGGCGGACTCCCCGGATGGGCTCCCTCGTTCGTCGCAGGGGGTCTGCGTGCGGACAACGTGGGAGAGGCGATCGCATGCCTGCACCCGTATGCTGTCGATGTCTCGTCCGGTGTGGAATCCTCACCCGGAGTCAAAGACCACGCGAAGGTCATAGCCTTTTGCGACGCGGTTCGTGATGCTGATGAGAGGGAGTACCGATGAGCAGGCTCTTCCCGCGCGCTGATGAGGTGTACGCCGGTCCGGATGAGGCGGGTTTCTTCGGCCCGTACGGTGGGCGCTACGTGCCCGAGACCATCATGCCCGCGCTGCTGGAACTGACCGCTGCGTTCGAAGAGGCTTCGAGCGACCCGGTCTTCCAGCAGGACCTCGACGGCCTCTTCGTCGACTACGTGGGCCGTGTGACCCCGCTGTACCCGGCGCATCGTCTCGCGGACGCTGTGGGGCTCGGGACGGTGTTCCTCAAACGAGAAGACCTCTGTCACACCGGCGCGCACAAGATCAACAACTGCCTCGGGCAGTGCCTGCTCGCCAAGCGGATGGGCAAGAAGCGGGTCATCGCCGAGACGGGCGCCGGCCAGCACGGCGTCGCCACGGCGACGGCCGCCGCCCTGATGGGGCTCGAGTGTGCTGTGTTCATGGGTGTCGAGGACATCCGCCGCCAGGCACTGAACGTCTACAAGATGGGCCTGCTGGGCGCCGAAGTCGTGCCTGTCGACGAGGGAAGCGGGACCCTGGCCGATGCCGTCACCGCGGCGCTGCGTCACTGGGTCGAGCGCGTCGAAGACACGTTCTACGTGCTCGGCTCAGCGGTCGGGCCCCACCCGTACCCGCTCATGGTGCGTGACTTCCAGAGCGTCATCGGCCTTGAGATCATCGACCAGCTGCTCGCTCGCGGGGTCTCGAAGGTCGATGCGGTCGTCGCGTGCGTCGGGGGCGGCAGCAACGCGATCGGCACGTTCTACCCCTTCGTGTTGGCGCCGGACATCCTCGGCGGACCTGAGCTCGTCGGCGCCGAGGCGGCGGGCCTCGGGGTGGACTCAGGGAAGACGGGCGCGAGCATGACGAAGGGGCGCCCCGGCGTCATGCATGGGTTCTACAGCTACCTACTGCAGGACGAGACGGGCAACCCGCTCGAGGCGTACTCGATCTCGGCGGGCCTCGACTACCCCGGCGTGGGTCCTGAACACGCGCACTTCCGCGACGAGGGACTCGTGCGCTACGAGCCGGTGACCGACGAGCAGGCGCTCGCCGCGTTCGACCAGCTGTGCAAGACGGAAGGGATCATCCCCGCGATCGAGAGCAGCCATGCTCTCGCCCTGCTGCCGAAGCTGGCAGAAGAGTACGGCGCGGCAGGGACCGTCGTCGTGACCCTGTCGGGCCGCGGGGACAAGGACATCGACATCGTCAGGGAGGCGGGGCTGTAGTGGGTGGTCATGTGAGTGCGGCCGGTCGCGACCTTTCCAGTGGCCGGAAGTCTGCAGGACAGGGATCCACCGCTGCCGGGTCCGCTCCCGCCACGATCCGTCTCGGCCGGGCGTTCACCAAGGGCCGTCCCGCACTCGTCGCCTACCTCATGGCGGGCTACCCCGACCGCGAGGTCTCGCTCGAGGCTATGCGGGCCGTAGCGCGCGCAGGTGCGGATCTCATCGAGGTCGGCGTGCCCTACACCGATCAGCTCGCCGACGGACCCGTCATCGTCGATGCATCCGCCAAGGCTCGTGAGGCCGCGGGCGGGCGCTTCGGGCTCGTCGAGACGCTCGGCGTCGTGCAGGACTTCCTTGGAGGCGCTCACGCTTCTTCGTCCGACGTGCCGCCCCTCGCGCTCATGTGCTACCTGAATCCGCTCATGAGCGCAGGCTACGAGCGCGCGGCCACGATGATCGCTGACGCGGGCGTAGAGGGCGTGATCATCCCCGACCTGCCGCCCGACATGGCATCCGCGTGGCTGGAAGCCGCCGCAGGCAGGCTCGACACGGTCTTCCTCGCTGCGCCGACGTCG